>Ga0256838_1000009_pt1 | contig 179975 bp, 173 predicted proteins | sample 4571419metaG_FD_185978 | JGI IMG/M metagenome (GOLD analysis project Ga0256838, IMG submission 185978) | Hydrothermal vent microbial communities from Guaymas Basin, Mexico - 4571-419 | ecosystem: Environmental > Aquatic > Marine > Hydrothermal vents | place: Mexico: Guaymas Basin | collected... | reverse complement strand
CCTATACCACCGGGGTTAGTCTCGACCTTCTCCTTCACACCAGAGGAGCAGTACTTGGTAGAGAGGTTTTTTGTTTTGTTACAGTTTAGTAATACATAAATGAAAAAATTTGAAATAACAAGAGAGTTGATATCAACTCTCTTGCTACAGTTCTTTTATCTTGCTGTTATTTATAAACATTCTTCTTAGTATATCATATCTCAATTTCTTAGGTCCTTTATAGATGTACTTATTTCCCTCTAATTGTTTTTTAAGTTTTCCAAGTTGCTCCATTACATACTTAGGGTTACTATAAGTAACATCGTACAATTCTACCCAGCTACTTTTAACATCGTTATCTGTGAATTTTACCTTTATATGTGCAACTATTAACCTGTGTCTACCATCTAATTTAACCTTTTCTACCAACGTAACTCTCTCTAGAGTAATATCTGCTCCAACTACTTTTTTATCCATATCAGCCTCCTTGTAGTTTATTTATTAATCCTACATCCTTCATCTTGTATAGGATTTCATCCATCATCGTTTTTATGTCCTCCAGGTATTCTACCAAAACAGGTTCTTCGATAAGATTAAGTATAATAACACTTTCTAACTCAGGATAATCAGTATCATGCTTAATTGCTTTCTGATATCTAAGTATAGAATCTATTTTTCTATACTTATTACCTAAAACATAGTCAATTATTTTAATACCGTCAATTACTGTATGTGAAAACATACTATACTCATCGACCATGTATCTTTTAATGGTCTTATAGAAGTATTTCATATTTTTCTTATTTACAGTAAAATCCAGTTCTATAGCCCAGGCATAATAAATCGGGTATTCGTCTTCGTATATTCTTTCTACATCTTCTAGATATCTGATTTTACCCGTTCTTTCATTCCTTAATGTATGTTTTTCCATATAGTTCCTTTTCGATTATTTTTGTTTTAATATAGCTTTGTAAATTCTTTCACCATTTTCGTATAATTTAATAAACCCTGTTGCTGGATTTATTAAACTCTCGCTTCCTAACTCTTTATTAATCCATTTCTTTAGTTTATATATATTGTCCTCATTTATTATACCCTTATAACTATTGGACTTGTTCTTATACTTAGTTTTCCATAAGTCTAGTAAAACAACAGCTTCACCTACTCTACCTATAACACTATTTTTTGGTATTTCTTTTATCTCTGATACTTCTACACCGCTCAATACTCTTTTGAGTTTACCTACTAATATCTGGAGATACATAGGGTCTCTCATTACGAACTTCCTATTAAGGATATTATAGGTTCTATCAAATCCTTTAAAAGCATCATGGTTAGCACTCATTTGTTTTAATTTAATAGAAGATATCTGCGTATTGTTTATCATAACTAATTGATATTTATATGTAAATTCAAACAACTCTGGACAAACGCTACTACCTTGTTCTTTGTCCTCTAATAAATTAATAGCATTTATAACAAGATATAACAGCATCTCTTCTTTCATGTTTTTCAAATCTTTTTTACTAAACTTCTTGATTTTAGGAAATTTGAGAGACAAATATGACCTCACTAATCTATTCTTGTGCTTAGATAGAATCCTTTCTATTTTGATGTCTCTTATTTTTTCTTTTCCTAATTCAATGTTTTTAACATCCTCAACGTCTATATTTGTAAAAATACAAGGATTATTTACTTCACCATACTTTCTACAGGCTTCGGGTCTGTGATCATATATTTTACATTTATATGTTTCTCCGTCGAAGAAAACACAAGGTCTATCCGATAAAACCACTTTACTACCGGTCACATCTTCTTTACTCACCACGTATAAGTAATTATCATCACCTCTCACTATCTGTATCTCATCACTCATTTCGCTTATAAGACTATTTTCAAAATGAACTTTTGCTAGTTCCTCGTCTTTAAAAGGAACAGCTGTATCACAACAGCCTAGTCCCTTTTTGTTACATTCCAAACATTTTTCTAAACATACTCCTGGTGTACATTTTCTTTTATCCATGTTTACTCCTTTTTTTCTTATTTGTTTAATTCAGTTTAGTTATGTAGTATTAAAAATTAATTAAGTTTAACATACATAGGGAGTTAGTTTAACTCCCTATGTATGCATAAATAGTGAATCCGGTTAATACAGCATATGCTAAAATTCTTAAGCTCCAAGCCAACATATAAATAGCTAATGCGATAGGGTTATTTTTAATAACGTCATCCATATTTTCCTCTTCAAATATCTTAAAATACTTATCAGTATAGAAATCTGTGACAGTCTCTATAATAATCAATCCTACCGCAACCATTAAAAATATCTGGATAGTTAATAACAATCCTCCACCTACAGGAAGATTTTCTAATAGTTTTACATTAGGGTCTAATGCTAATGTATAAACAAAATACACAATCAAAGCCGTTATAAGAATAATCGTTCTTTTCTTTTTCATTCTTACTCCTTTCTAATAATAAAATTCACTATCGTTGTTATCTAAAATCTCTTCTGTTTTTTCTTCGTATTTATTTACGATAGATTTAACGTTATTTAACTCTAATTCAAGTTTAGTGATTTTATCACTAAGTTCTTCATTCTTCTTTACGAGACTCATAACTAGTTTTCTCAATTCCTCTATTTCAGTACTTTCTATATGTAGTTCTTTATTTTGTTTTATGTCTTGTAAATTAATCTTTAGACCCATTGAATACTCCTTTAAAATATTCTGCTAATACTTTAAAATTCTCGAAATCGTATTTAGTACATTTCTGTCTATAACTTCTTTTAAAGTTATTATGGAAGTTCATATGGCAATGATAACACAACGTTACTCCGTTATTGATATCGAATCTTTGATCTTTGAAATACGAAGCGTGGTTAAGATGGTGTGTTTGTAGTCTCTCTTTTGAACCACATATTACACATTTACCATCTCTTTCTATTACTTTATTATGCCATTCTCTATATTCCTTACTATTTCTCCAACTAGACATTGTTAACTCCTTTTACTTAGCGATATTAGTACTTCACTTATAGATTCATCAAGGTTACCTATTTTGTCTAATACTTTTTCCATTGTATTTTCTAATCTGTTTATTGAACCATCTACTTGGTTCTTATATATATTAAAAGTCTCTTTAGTCGTATACTCGGAATTAGCGTCTGTCTTGGATATGTATTTTTCTTTAAATACCGTTATCTCGGTTTTCAAGTCGTGTACGACTTTATTAAATTCTAGTATGGAGTCATGTAGATTATCATATTTTTGAAATAGAAGTTTTTTATAGTTCTCGAAAATCTCGTATTTTTCTCTTATTTCTTCTTTTAAAGCTGAAACGTCTTCATTTATTTTTCTTTCTAATGCAGAATCTGAAGCTTGTGAATCTGTTATTATCTTCTCTATATCTTTTATAATAGATTCTATCTTTATTGTAAGCATATCTCCTAAGTGGTTTACTGAATTATTTACATAATTAGGTATGGTATTCTCAACTTCTTTATATAGGTTTTTTATCTTACTCTCAGCTATTCTCATAGACGCAAATATAGATCCTCCAAATCCTATAATAGCTATAACGATCTCTATTAAACCTGATTCAAATATGGAAGATGTTGTTTGATGTATTGTATTTGGATCAGCCATCTCAAACTCCTTAGATATCCTTATAAAACATTAAAGTCATCAAAAAGAAAAAAAAATAGCTAGGATAAGTCCTAGCTGTCGATTATTTTATAATCTTTTATAACCCCATCTTTCTTTAACACATCTAATACAGGGGACAATACCTCTTGTACCTCCTCTTTACTGAGAGGAGATCTATAGTTTTCATAATAGACTGTTACATCCTTATTACTTAACGGAATTACCCCTACAACACCTTTCCAGACATCTGGTTGTCCGAATAGATGACAGCCCAAATTTTTACTATAACCATCAGGACTGGATTTAAAATACACAACTGGAAACACTTCCTTTAGAGTAATTCTTAAATCCAACCTTATGCTACCAACAAATCTTTTAACAATTTCACCATCTATTTCTACCTCGGTCTTAACTCCATAAATTTTAAATAAATCTTTTTTCATTTCTACTCCTTTTTTTTTTATTTTTGTTGTTACAAATTAATTATATACAACTGTATTGAAATAAAAATAAAAAAAGGAGACAATATGTATAGTAGAATACTAAGTGAACAAACCATAAGAATTAATATAAGCATAGGCATAATAGAATTAGCAGGAGTGTTAAAGGAGTCTAAAATACCAGATGAGTATTTATATGGTGTAAGTGACTTACAAATAAGTACTGATATTTTAGGAACTATACATATCAATGGCATAATAAATAAATATAACTTATCAGAATTCGCAAACTTTGTATTAGTAATGTTCGATATGAGAAAATTACATCTATTAAGACTTGAGGGTATTGTAGAGATTATACCGGATTATAGTAAATATGGTTTATTACAGGTAAAAATCGAAACTATGAAAGATCTTATAGAGTATTTAGCTTATGACAGATCAGCTATAATTGCTTATAAACTTAACGGAACAAAATATTACGATATTATAAGGTTTAACTATAAAACAGTCTATATAGATAATCTAAACAAGATAGACAAAGGATTCTTGGTATTCAGTAAAAAGACGACAGACGTCGATGAAGTTATTAAATTAAATACGTATGTGGATAGAAGATTTAGAAGGATATACTATCCTGATTCATTAATACTCTTACCATTTGATAAAATAACTAGTACTGATAATACTTGGTATAGGGGTAGAAAAGTCCTAACTGATAAATTAGAGGACCAATACGAACTTATAGATATAGTTGAATCTATCTATAGTAGCGAATTAGAAAGTGATTTTGATTATGAGGATATTTCGGTATTTTACGAAAAAGAAATAAAATTATTAGAGTATAAGCCTAATTTGAAAAAAGTTACTAAGGAGTAATTACTCCTTAGTAACTCTCCATATTGCGTCATGGATACCAGGCCAAGTGTCTATAGGAATGAAATCATATTCCATAGACTCTAACATTGTCCAGAATGCGTCGTTAGACACACAGCCTCCCATTCCTTCACCGACCACAACAAGCTCCTTACCTCTTGGTAATTTCTCTAAAACTTTATGCATATAGTCGTCCTTATAAGGAGGCCATATACTTAATATAACATCGTAATCGAATTCACTCATAGCTGATAACGCATCTTTTTCTATCACAGGAATATTTCCTTCTGTGTGTATCCTAAAGGTCTCGGCTACCTCGTTGAATTTTTCAGAACTTTTATCAGTAGCAGTTATATCAATCCCTAACTTATTTAATCTATTAGCGATTAATCCGGTACCAGCGTTTATCTCCAGTACCTTCTTACCTTTTAATAGTTTATACAGTTTTTGTATATTATCTTCAGTAGGCATCATCCAGCTGAAATCCGTTATAAAATCTCTATTTACAATACCGCCAACTATTAGCTCCATAACCTCTTCTTCACTCATTTGTTTTTTCTTAGAATATAATAACTCCTCTTTAGAAGGGAACAAATTCCCTTCTACAATATTTAATACTAAGTCCTCTAAAAATTTCATCATCATCTCCTTTTCTTATTTTTTTTTTACAACTTAGTAATATATAAACATAAAAAATAAGAATCGTATCGTGGGACTATTTTTCCCACGATATATAATTTTCTATTTTCCATCTATCGTTATTCTCATCTATAACGGATATTAAATCATATCTATCTTTAAGAATAGGATAAAAATATTTTACCCTAGCACTATCGTATAATTTAATACTCTTAACAACGATGCCATATTTATAACAATGTAATCTAATATACTTCTTCATATATCCTCCTATTAATCAAACTCCATAGGTTTACATACATACTCTACCTCAGCAGTATCTTCTTTAATTTTTTCCCATCCATCAAATACCTCAGGAGATTTATAAGTAGTAGATGTAGATTCAAACATATTTACTTTATTTTCTGTCTCATCTTCTATAGCTGCTATTTTATCTAAATGTTTGTAAGGATTTTCTCTTTCTGGGAAGATAGACGCTAATCCTATATCTTTAAGTCTCATATTTGCTAAATAATAAGTATAATCCTCTATAGTCTGTCCACTCATACCTAAAATATTATTACCTATGAAGTGGTTAGCGAATCTGATTTCTTGTCTTACTGCTTCTTTAAATAAGTCATAAACAAGTTCTTCGTCCCAGTCATCGGGATTCTCTTCTTTAAAGATATTTATAATATGTTTAAAAGCTTCACAATGTAAAGACTCATCACGTTTAATAAATTTAATCTGTATATTGGTAGCAACCATCAGTCCTCTAAACGCTAGGTTATGGAAAAACATAAAACCATTATAGAAGTATAATCCTTCTAACATATAGTTAGCAATAAGTAATACTAAGAAAGCTTTCTTATCGTTACTATCCTTAAATGTTTCGTATAGTTCTGCTATGTATTTATTTCTCTCTAAAGCAATAGGATCGTCCTTCCATAAATAAACTATGTGTTCTATTTCATCTATAGATAACATATTCTCTAAGATATATATGTAAGATAATGAGTGATTAGCTTCTTCCCAAGCTTGTCTAACTAACCATAACACTACCTCAGGAGCAGTTATAAAATTTGCTATATTAGGTAGGTTGTTAGTCTGTATACTATCTAAGAATACTAAATATGATAAAATACCGTCATATGCGAATTTTTCTTCTTTTGTTAGTATATTCTTGTACTGTTGTTTATCTTCTGTCATTGATGACACTACGTCAGGTAGCCAGTTATGACTATAGGCTTTATAATACAACTCTATAAAAATAGGATATTTAATTCTAGAAGCTACGAAGAGATTCGTAATATCTCCTCCTATGAGTTTTATGTCCTCGGACGCATTTGGATTAAAGAGTTTTTTCTTAAGACTCATATCTAAGTCATTAATGACTTTCATCATTCTTTCTTCTTTTCTTCTTTTTACTAAATCTAATATCTTCATATCTCATCCTTTAATTAGCGCAATCTATACATTCTTGTTTTTTATTATCTTTTTTACTCTCTCTATCAAGAGTGGTTGAATAATAAACAGCTTTTAAATCACCACTTAAAAATCCATCGATTATTTCATTACTTATTTCATCTATGGTGTTAAGATTAGGATTCATATTTAACTCCATAGATATACCCGTGTCTATGAATTTTTGTAATGCTCTTGTGAATTTAATCAAGTCTGTTACTTTATACTGTGTTCTTGTTTTATAATACCAGTATTTCTCCTTAATAAATCTAGGTAAGATAGGTATGTTCAAACCTGATAGAGTTTCATAATAGAACTTATTAAATACAGGTAAGTAACTAGGCATTACACCCATAACTAATGAAGTAGATGTATTAGGGGCTATAGCTGTTAGTAAGAAGTTTCTTATACCGTATTTTTTAATATCCTGTTGTAAACCTACCCAGTCGAAATTGTTGCCAGTATATTCTTTAGATAACCTATTAAGCTCTTTAGGGTCTTCTCCTAATAGAGTATCATAGTTATCTGGATTAAACCAAGGATAACTTCCTCTCTTTTTAGCTAACTCTACAGAAGCTTTATAAGCGTAATATGTTAACCTCTCTGCTTCTGCAGCTCCAAATCTTCTACCTTCTTCAGTATCATACATTAATCCTTTATAAGCCATAACGTCTGCCAACCCTAAAAATCCTATACCTATATTTCTTAATCTTCTACTACCGTATTCAGCTTCTTTTACTGGATAGCTAGTCAAGTCTATAGATTTGTCTAACATATCCACTGCATGGTAGACAACGTCGTAGTATTCATCGTCTGTTAAATCCACGCATTTAACAAGATTTATGGAGATAAGATTACAGCTATGATACATACCGTCAGTCTCAGTTGTTTTAAGTTTTTCATTCTTACATTCAGTCTTCCAGGTAGTAGCTACCTTACATACTGAGAATGATTCGTTACATAAGTTACTCATAGGTGTGAATAATCTTCTTTCTTTATTAGTCTCATTCTTTAGATAGTTAGACTTGTTAAGATTATCAAAGTTAGCTATATACATAGAACCTATCTCTATCCAGTGCCATAGGAATTTACTCCATAAGTTATTAGCTTTTATTTTTCTGTAATGTGTTAGTTTCCCTTCCTTACATAATCTTTCTGCTAATTCTAAAGCTCTATAATATTCTTCTCCGAATAACTCTGTAATATCTATACCTGTTAGTTTCTTAAAGTAATAATGATTAAACTGGTATACGTATTCTTTGTTTTTAACTTTCTTCATAAAGTAGTTATCAACGATAGGTTGTGGGAATATCTCAAATGTTTTACTTCTGATATCACTCTTAGTTTCAACTCTTGCTTCTATAAAATCTTGAACATCTAAATGCCACCATCTCATACCCACTGTTATAGCCGCTGCTCTTGTACCTCTTTGATTAACAGCCACAGCTATGTCATTTATAATTTTAGTCCAGTGAGTTATAGGATTAGACTTAGGTACGTTTCCAGAATACGAATTAGAAGGTCTTAGTTTAGATATATCCCAACCTACACCACCTCCTTCTTGAGATATAATACTCATATCCGAAATTGATTTTAGTATTGATGGTAGATTATCATCCATAACTCCTATAAAACAACTTCCTGTATTACCGCCTCTTCTTAAGTTCTTTTTAAAAGGTGTTGCTAACGATATAAATTCTTCAGATAAGTATTTATACTTAGTAAAGAAGTCGTCTCTATTATCCGCTAATAATACAGCATTAGCAATATGGGATATGAAAAGGTATTCGATGGGTCCGTTTATATTCTTAACTAGATATCTATCTAACTCTATAAGCGATTGTCTTATTAATTTATTAAAGTCCGGATGTTTGTTAATATCTATATTTTTCCAAGTACCGTAATATATGTCCTCGTCTTTAATGTTAAGTTCTCTAAGTTTTCTGATAACGTCTTCTGTGTAATATCCTTTATCTGTTAAATACTCTATTAGAGTTAACCAGTTAGAAAACTTTATGCCTGTATTTTTATATACCCTACTGTAAATATCCCACATAGCTAATCTACCAGCTACGATTTCCCAGTCAGGATTATCTACAGAAATCTCCTTTATAGCTGTCTGTAGAAGTATTTCCTGTATCTCGGATGTTTTAACTTTCTCTGGTAGATAAGCATGAAACTTAGCTTCAAATTCTATAGGATTTATAGTTGTATTTTTAGTAGCAAATTCTATCTGTCTTTTAATTTTACCAGGATTAAACGGTTCTTCTCTACCATCACGTTTTATAACTACCTTACACATCATCACTCCTTAATAATTTTAATTTTAATAGCAAGATATCAGTTTTTCTATATCTTTTTCCAAAACATTTCGTTAATTCCTCTAACTTTTCTAAAACCATATTTTCTATAATAACCGTATAGATTTCTGTCTTTAATAGTTACTTTTATGTGTTTAAAATTACTCTGTAGGTATTTAATTAACTTCTTACCTATTCCTCTTTTGAAAGAATTGAGATATTCTAAATAGAGTATGCTATTTTCCATAAAAACCTCAGCGCCTCCTTCGACTCCGTTTTTACCGATGACTAAAAAATAAAAATAGTCATCTTCTTTTATTCTTTCTAGATCAGGTTGCAATACCAAATCTTTATTTTCTAATAAAAAAATAGTATCGAATTTAGAATTGCTTTTTCTGTTTATATAACTGAGGAGTAAGCATTTATACTCCTCGTAATTGAATTTATTAATTTCTATTATCATTCTCACTCCTTTTAAATATAATAGACTTTCTACCAAAATCTTTTCCGCCTATCTTTTTATAATAATTACGAACTTTTTCGTTGATAGGCGTTGTTACTAACCTATCTTTTATGGTTAGTAACTGATTTATTAAAATTCTCCCGTATCCCTTTTTGGTGGATACGAGAATCGAAATTTCCCAAATTTTTAAATTTAAATCGTAAACTAGAACAGCAATCGCGTGGTCATTATACCATACCTCAACATCACCTGTATTAATCATTTCACTTATATGTTCATAATCATCCTCTTCAGTATCCCAGAACCCATGTGGTTCTAGAATACTTTTGAAGTATTCAAATTTAAATCTTCTTGCAGGATTCTCTGTATTCCATACTCCTAATCTAAATCCATTTACATGTATCATATCTACTCCTTTTTTATTTTTTTTATTACATTTTAGTAATATATAAACATATAAAAATAAAAAAAAGAGACTATAGTAGCGTAAACACGCTACTATATGTTTTCCTCGTATACATATGTAAGAATAATAACTGGTAAAAATATAATAACGAGAATTAATACTATTATAAATCCCATAGACGTAGCTAATGCGAATAGATAGTCGACTAGCATGTCTTTGAACCTCCTATCGTACTTAACTCTCTCTTCTCTATAAAATAGTAGAATAGTTATAAAACCTGCTACTACCCAAAATATGAATACATAAAACATAAACTCTATCATTTCTCAATCCTTTCGTAAATTAATTCTTTTATAGCTTTTACAACTTCAGCTGTTTCCTTTTGAACTCCCGGTCTACTTAGTATACTAGTAGCATTTCTTTCTAATAGCAAATGACCCCAAGCTTTAGGGTCGTTTAACCAACCACCTATAATCCAGGTATTATATTTAAGGTGGTTACTCCATCTGTTATATATTTCTTTTTTATATCCCAAAAGTTTCAAGAATTCACTACCTACTATAGGTGAAAATTTATTTAACATAAACTCTAATATTAGATTTCTATCGTAATTAGATTCTTTTATTTTTGTCAAGTATGTACTAAATTCTAGTGTATTAAACTTGTTTTCCAAAAAATCTTCTATTAACCCGATATTCTCTTTCCACCTTTCAGTTATATCCCCGGGTAACCAATAGTCATCTTCAGAAGCATATCTCATACTGATAGATATCTGACTTAATCTACCGTGTGTTCTGATTTGCGCAAACGCGAAATATGGAGCCTTCACTTCCACGATAAAAAAGTTCTTGTATTCATCATTCATATCAGCTAGGCTGAATAAGATATCTTCTATCTTTATTCTTAGATATACTCCAGCATCATAATTCCTGATAACAGACTTAACATACATTAAATCTCTTAATAAAGCTCTTCCATTAGTGAAAACATTATACGCGTTCGTTATAATCATTCCGTCTTCGGATATGATAGACTTATGACTATAGTCCCATATATATGAATGTTCGATAGGTAGCCTAAATAACGACTCAGTATTGTTATTATACACGTCTACATTAGTAGTATAATAATTAACGTAAGCTATGTTGTCGTCTATCTCTATCTTAGCTTTTAAGATAACCGGTATAAACTCGAATGGTCTACCAGGAACATTCAACTCTTCCATCAAATCTTCATAGTCTTTTTCTATCATATACGATTTATCTATCGCTCTCTCTGTTATATAAATACTTTCTACATCCATATCCCCAGCTGCTTCCTTTAATAAATGCTTAAATCTTAATTCTGGGTTTTTACTGAAATCTTTACCTCTGGATATAGCAGCTATGGAGGTAACTGTTCTGATTATCTGTTCTTTATCTTTAACTAACTCCGAATAATCAGTAATGCCTAATTTATCCTCAACTGTTTTAACGTATCCTTTATCCCATAATTTAATTTCTCTCATTTCTGACTCCTTTCTTTTTTATTTTTACCAACTAGCTTCATATTTAAATTTATCAAACATATTTTCAGGGATTTTGTCTATTTCTTTTATAGTAAATTTAACCTTATTTAGGTAACTATCATCTATATCCGTGTTACCGAAGAAGAATCCAGACATAGGCGGTAGTAATTTATTAACTTCTTCAAATACTTCACCTTCTGTTAAAATAAAGTTGTATGGATCATCTACTGTATTAGTGATGAGTTCAACAACTTTTTCACAAGTCTTTTTCAATTCTAATAAGTCGTCGTAATCAACATACATACCTTTGAGACACTTATACTCGCTATCACAGAAATGTCTGTAAAACCAACCGTGTATCATATTAGCTTTTCTCCAGTATATAACTGGTCTAATATAGTAATCAAGCTCTTCTCTTTTCTTTTCTATTTCAGATAAAATATTTCTAATCTCTTCTATTTTCTTACTAGTATCTGTTAGTATTAATCTGTTAACTAAATCCTTAAAACCTTTAAGTATCTCTTTCTTTTCTTCCTTAGTTAAATCCATAATAGTTATAGGAAACATGTTGAAAATGTAAAATCCTATATCTTCGTCATCCATTAAATTATCTGTAGCAACTACTATTACTTTTCTTACAACATCGTCTCTCACGTCGTCTCTTAGATACTTTTCATATTTATCGATGAAATCATCTATATACCCCTTATTTTCAGTCGAAAACTTTTTGGTAATTTCTTCGCCTATTTTATTTAACTTATCTGTTAAATCTTTTACCTCTTCTTCTAACTTCACAGTTTTATCGTATTTAACGATTCCTGTTAGATACATATCTAGTCCCATTTTAACTCCTTTTTTAGATTTGTTTTGTTGCAAGTTAGTAATATTTAATCAATTATGCTTAAAAATAAATATGGAAGTATGTAGGGGTATCCCTACATACTTCCTTTAATCTTATGTATGGTCGACACAGCTTTACTTCCAGTGTCATTCTGCTTAGATGTAGTTAATTTTATTAGAAAATCACCGAAACCTATGTTTCTTAAACTTCTTTCTGCAAACCAGAACAATATAATTATCCACATAGAGTTGTATATCATATCTACATACTTCTCTTTTAAATCTGGTTTCCACAAAATAACATATAGAAACAACACAAAAAATCCTAATGTTAATACAGGTCTTATTAATCCTTTTAGAACTATCAAGAACCTAGGTTCTGATTTATCTGTTACTAATGTATTATCCATGGTACTACCTTTTATCAATTAGTAACGTTACAAAAACTATTATAAATACAAGCATGGACGGTAGGACAGTAAAAAATACATCACTTATCTCTGGAGTATGATATTCTCTATCTATACCATCCATTACCTCTTTAATTATAGCTATAAGTAGGATAAAAGATATTGTAGATAGAATAGCTTCCATAGGTCCTAAATAGAAACCTGAAATAGGATAAATTATTAATGTTAGAATTAATCCATAGAAGAAATGTATAAATTTATCACAAGATGCGATTATTAACATATCGTTTATTTTATTGTAAATAGTTTTAAAAAATTCCATTTTTTCCTCCTTTTTCTATAAAATAGATATATGTCGTCTTTATTAATGTTCGTTACATAGCATTTAGAACTTTTCTTATTCGAGCTATAGTCACGTAGTAATAACTCAAATAGGAAGTTAGGAGATATGTTAGATGGATCGTAATTCCACATAGGTCTAAATGATGCTATTTTTAAAGCATTAGAAACAGCTTCGCTACAAAACCATCTATCACTCCTATCTTTAGTTGGAAGTATAAAACCAAATATACCAGCTATATCATATTTAGCTCCGCTTATCTCCTTAAAAAACTCTTTTATAATACTAAATTCCGTCTTCTTAATAGCCAAATCTACATATACCCAACCAGGTTCATGTATGTTATGCTCTACACAACCCGCTGATTTAGTTATCTCTCTGGAAGAACATTTAATCCATTTACCCTTATCTTTATAAATGAGTTCTACGTGTGAAAATGGACCGTTAGTCCACCAGGCTATTAATTTACTATACCATTCACCTTTAGGACCGTCTGCTACTACAAATCCTAACTTTACGTCTATTTCTTCCTCATGCATGACCTAGTCCTTATCTAAAAAGTAAATCATCGTATTCTAAAAAAAAAATATGGAAAGGGGTATCTACCCCCTCTCCATAATTAAATACCCGAACATAAATCCGACTATAAAACTTAATACCTGTATCCAGGTAACGGTGTTAAGATTTCTATTAAGATAATGTACTGTCAGGATACTAAAAAAGAAAATAGTACCGAGTATTAGCGTCTTATCTAAGCATATGAAAAACTTAACATAAGTTAAGAAAACACCCATAAAGAAGTATAATAAATACTTATAAAATTTTCTCATAGTTTAGACCTTATGTCTTAAGACACTAAATCCATAAAACCGTGTTCTTTAAATATAGCTATAACATCTTCTTCAGAAGATTCTGTAGTTAAGTCTTTAGCTTTTTTGAGTATATCTATAGCAGCGAATGGATCTTTATAGAAAACAGTTTTAACAGCTATTCTATACTCATCGATTAGCGTAGCGTAATAGTCTAACAGATTCGTCCATTTTTCAGCTGCTTCTACTATCCTTTTAGCATAATCCTCAACACTGATACCTAAGATTTTAGCAGATATACTAAGTACTCTTTCAGCGTTAGCATCTTTATTATTAAGATATGCTTTAGCTAGTTCTAACTTAGCGTTATATCTCTCTTTAAGCTCTTGTGTAACATCTGGTTTATCGGCTATGATTTGTTGGATTAAATTATAAAAATGATCAGCTATTCTTGTAGTCAAAATGTCGAATGCTGTAGCTCCGAATTTTACTATATCTTCTTTACTTATTTCATCAGGTGTAGGTAGTTGTAATTCTACGTTAAGTTTTACGTATAAGTCTCTAGAAGGGATAACTTTACCCTCGTCTACTAGCTTTTGACACTCGTCTTTTAAAGGTCTTTTATAAAAAGGAGTTAAGAACTCTTCATGCGTAGTTGGTTCTTTATAACAATCAGTATTAAATACTTTATAACCATCTATAACATCGTAATATACTGCGTACTTATCGTTATAGAAACCTCCCGGTAACATTAGTTTAGTCTCGTATTCTTTAACATATTTATCTACGAGTTCGTTTGCTTTCTTACATAAAACAGCATATTTTATTGCAGTTAAATATGCATCTGGTTTGTTAGATTTAATAGCGTCGTCTATGTTTTTAACGACATTACAACTTGTTCTAAGTTTATCAAGTGTTAACATATCCTATCCTTTTAAATTATATTTACCTTGTACAGGTATCAAGAAATTTGGATATACCGTAACTGAACCAGTATCTATGAGTAGAACTATACATACTTTTAAATAAAAGAAAAAACTAAGAGGAGATTATTCTCCTCTTAGTGATTTATAAAATATGTCTCTATTTGCTTCTAATTCAGTTATTACTTTATTCAGTTCTTCTATAGTTGTAATATTTGTAATCATATCTTCTGCTTTTTGTCTGTGTCCGATAGCTGTACCTACGATAGCTTTATACGCGATCGCTTTCTCTATAACTTTATCTACTAATACCTCTAAACTAATACCTCTGGTAACAGAAATTTGTTTAAGTAATGGGATCTCAGCGTTTTCTGGATCAGCTTTATAAGCTAAAGCTTCAAGTTCTTGTTGATTCCAAGTTTTTTGTTCATGTTCAGGATATGTTTTAGTAATTAAACTCATAGCTTTATCGAACTCTTTGTTAACCTTCTCCAACAGAATAGGTTTAATGAAGTCTACGTATTGATTCATATCTACTTCAGGCTCTTCCCATTCTTCTGCAGCTAACTGTAGGAAGTATTTAAGAGTAGGTCTTACTTTACCTTCGTTAATTAGTTTTTGACATTCTTCCTTAAGAACTTGGTTACCTTCATCATCCATAGTGTAACAGTCATCTTTAAATACTTTTTCTTTAACAACTACAATTTCACCTGTTTCTTCATCTATCTCTTCTTTTTCAATCTCATTAACATATTCAGCGTATTCGATAGGATTAAACTGTTCGTCATAGTCAGGATAAGTCTTTTCATACTCTCTTTTCTTTTGTTCTATGTAATTTTTGTATATGTTATATTTTTGTACATCTTCCCAGTATACTCTAATAACGTTTTCTGGTTTGTTTTGTTCTATTACTAATCTTAAATCTTCTTCTGTTTTATACAATCTCATTTACAACCCCTTATTTTGTTATTTTTTAAAGAAAAAAGGATTACAGGGAGAACCCTGTATTTATTAGTTATTGTTATAGAAGTATGGTAGTGGTACCCTTTTTTGTCCTATAAGAACACGTTTACCGTTTAAGTCGGTTACAGTAGTCGCATTATCAACGATTTGGAATTTATTGTCATCTCCCCAAGAAGATATATTTGAATCGTATTTAAGTTCTTTAAATACGTATTGTAGATATAATCTGTTATTATGTTGTGTTAAGTATCTTGTAAATTTAACAGTTGGTGAATTATCGTGTTGTAGATAAAAGTCGCTATTGACTAAATGTCCTCCTCCCCAACTACGTGGATCGAAAGTATCGCGCGCTAATCTTGGGTTTAGTAAAATACTTGTATCGTTATTATAGCTACCATCACCAGTAGGGATTTTATTTATTAGACTTTGCACGGCATATACGCCATATCCATAATAAGCAGAATTAAAGAATCTTACTTCGTTATCTTTATGTAGGATATGATCATTATTAGCTAATTCCATAAAATCGGCTTTTGTTTCATATACTACAATCACTTTCATTAGGTCTAACATTTCTTGTTCAGAACTATATCCTAAATCGTTATATGAATCAACGATATTTAGATTAATAATATTTTGTATAAGTTTCCCGCTATCTACTAGATACGATAATTTATCAGCTCTAGATACATCTTCACGTCCCTTATTCTTAAACTCCATGAAATTACCATCTTTATCACTTACTAAAACTTTATATATACCATTTGTATTAAAATACTTTTTAGATAATTTATAGAACTGGTCACCATAGGTAACATCTATCCCTACATCAGTAGGTAGTAAACTATCACCTTCTTCACTTACTAATAATGGAGTACCGTTGAGTCCTTTTTCTAGCCACTCTTTTGGATATCCTCCGATTTCTCCATCATCACCTAAATCTACCCAATTATCAGTGTTACTATAATCCTCTGTATCCGGATCGATAGTAATCTCACCTCTATCCACTAAACTTCTGTAATATTTACCATTAGCTTTTACATAAGTGTTTTTGTTAATAACTGCTTTTTGGTCATCTCCAGATACTGTGGTATACTCTACTCTATCTTTTAATGGTCTTGGATCTCCTATGATATCTGTTTGAATATACGTGTTATTATATACATAACTTCTATCTTCAGGTAACATTAACATCATATCTATCTCATAACCAGCACCCCAAGGCATCCCGCTACTACCACTAGTATTGTGATTAAATGTTATTCTAAACATTCTATAACCATTACTTTTAACCATTAGTTTAATAAAGTTCTTACCATCGCTCACACCTACGATTGTACCAGGTTTAAACATTAGCGTTTTGCCTTTATGTATTAACCCATAATCATCAGTACCTCGTCCAATATACAAAACATAACCGTCATAACTTTTAGCTTTAGAAGCACTACCAGTATATAAAACTTTTTCACTAATTACTACATAGTTTTTAGAGTTTTCTTTACCTCTTCTTTCGCCTACAATATCTTTAAGTTTCTCTTCTTCTAAAATTTCAGCTAAAGGTTTTCTATTAGCGTTCATTCTTAAGTCTTCTACATCCATTTGGTTAACCTCGTCTGCGTATAGACCTGCTTCATGACCGCTTATTTTAGAAGCTATGTAACCGGTTCTATATTTAGTACTACTGTCATCAGCTGGGACTACGCTCTCATCTTCAGTAACCGCTGCTATTTTACCAGTATCGAAGCAATCTTCTAGACTACCTACAAATCTAGTATCTAGTGCATATTCTTCAAGATTCAACATCCTATCATCATTTTTATCATACGCAACTGCAGTACCCTCAGGATTCAATACTTTGTTAAAGATACCATCATTACGTCTTTGTACTAAAGCTATCGGAATAGCTCTGTATTTAACATCTAGTTTATAATCCCCCTCGCCATCAGTAACTAATTTACTATCTATATAAGAACCACTAGCATTAAAATAACCTTCTCTTAGTTTTATATCCCAGTAGATAAAGTTACCGTTCCTATATGTATAATCTAATGGTTTAACTGCTTTACCTTGTGGCGTGATTAATTTATAGTTTAAATATTCTGGTCTAGGTCCGAAGTTACCAATAATTCTATTCCAAGTTAATAAAGACCCGTTATCAGAACCCTTAACAACTCTAATTCTATATCTTCCTTGTGTCCATTTACCATCTCTACTTAGGAAGATGTTATGGTCTGGGTTACTTGCTAATATAGTTTTTTGTTCATCAGTTAACTGACTCCATTTGTAACCTTTACCCACTAACTCACCTGGTTCTTGCCAAGTACCAAACAAACTGTAAGTATCTGCTCCTGGGAAATCTCCTTCAGTAATACCAGGTACATCATCTACATTATCACCTCTGTATTGTGTATTACCATATGGATATATAATATCTTTTTCTTCAATATGTTCTTCCCAGTATTCTAAGAATACCAAGTCTTGTCTAGATATAGAATCTCTGGCTTCAAATTTAGAACCATATTCGTAAATGTCGATACCTTTATCCATATCCATTAGACATACCACAGGTTGTTCTTCTACTTGTTTGACTGAGACGTTATCTAATTTAATAGTTATGTCTTCGTTTTCATCAGTAGTATGGAAGAAAAATCTTATTAAATTAACTGTCTTTTTCCCTACGAAGTCGAATTCGAAGTCTTCAAATTCATTTGTTTTTGTAAAATAAATAACTTTGTCTTCATAGCCAACTGGATAGTAAAATCTTACCAGTATTTTATCACATTGTTCCTTATCTCTGAGTGCTGAAAATTTTATTCTATATTTAACACCCGATATTAATTTTTTATCGTTATCATTAGCAACATCGATATAAGAACCGGCGTCTGATAAATTTAGCAGTAGTTGCTTATTTTCGTCATCGTAGGAAATTTTATCACCGTCTAAAGAACTCCAGCCCTCAATACCGCTGTCAAATGTACCGTTAACAATTAATTCTCTATCAAAATCTTTTAGAATAATAAAATCACCTTGTTTTAAATCTACAGGTAAAGACTTACTGTCTCTTACTACTGCTTTTACTGTCGGTGGTTCTGGGAGTTTTACTAAATTTGTCGAAAAGTCTGTTCCTACACTATTCAAAGCCACTAGATTACCATTTAAGTTAACTACAGGAATAAAGCTTCTATCAGGGGGTAAAATAGCGCCGCCCGGGTCATTAGGATTTTGTCCTAAATAAAATACATTAGGTTTTTCATAAGTACGACTAGCTCCCCAGATACCATATTTTATATACCAGTCTCTTAGTGAATTAATTCCACCCCATTTTACAAATCCGCTACCAGCAAACTGTTTTCTTCTAACTTCTTGCAAAGCTCTATATTCAGCTTCAGTCATAACTTTACTTCTTGTTACTCCGTCTTCTACTATCTTATTGATTTCTTCTTTATACTGTGCTAATTTCTCGTTAAAATCACCCTTAATACCGTCTACGATATCTTCAATGTTTGTTTTTGTATAATAGTTATCAAACATAGCCTTTATACTATCAGCGATCTTATTAACTTCGCCTTTAGTATAGAAATCACGTAACTTATCAGTTAACTCATCATCAGTTACACTGTTCTCTTTTAGATAATTAATAACGGTAGCTAAGTTATCAACTTGTTTCTCTTTTACTGAACCATCTTCTTCCATATATACCCAAGTTACTTTTTTAGGATTTTCAGTATCTAAAAAGTCGTTGAGTACTTCAGAAATATTAATAATATTTCTGCTAATTACATCCCAGTTAATTGCCATTGTTTCTCCTTATGAAAAAATTTAAAATCGGGAATATCATTCTAATTACCGGTTAACTTTTCTATTAACGCTTCTTGCATATTTACTATAACCTTTAATTTAATTATTTCCTCTAAAAGTTTATCAGTCGTCTCTTCTATAGAATTGTAGTCTTTTAATTTCTCTTTTAATTCCTCTATCTCTTTTTCTAGTGTCTCATTAGTGTTTTTTAACTCCAAGATACTTCTAAGTCGATTAGGTATATTCGTCAATACTTTCTTAATACTTGAAATCTCATTATCGCTGATATCTTTATATACTGTACTTTTTATTTCGTCTAGTATACCTAATATATCGCTAGTAATCTCTTCAGCTCTCTCTATATCTTCCTCAGTAACATCGTCTATATCTCCTAATAACACTAACTTATCTATAAATCCTCTCAGTATGCTAAGCTTATTATTTAGCTTGTCTATAACATTAGATTTCAATCCTGATTCTATGTTTAGTTCAATAATCTTACTCAATAGGTCATCTACAGGAGTGTAGTCTCTTAATAACTGTAATAACGCAGTGTTAGTTTCAAATAGTTTAAGTAAAGAGATATTTTTATCATACTGATAGATAGGGTCTCTTACTAAATCAGGATTTGTAATAATTCTTAACTTACCATAGTTACTATATGCGTTAGTATCTGAGATGTGACAAGCTTTAATTGTGTACATTTTACCTGGTTCTAATATGTTAGAAGGTATACGTATCTCTGTTAAGTTATGTTTATCATCTAACCTTTTCCATATCGTGTTACCAGAAGTATCTTCTATTATCCAGTTAGTACTTCTATGCTTACCTATACCCATAAACAGAGTAAAAGGTGTTGTCTTTACTGTGAATCCTCCTAAAGGAGCATTTCTTTTATCAAAGTCTATACTAAGTTCAGGAGTAACCAATACCGTATCTGAAAATGTAAAGCCTGTTGCATTTCTAGTTACTATGTTAGGTCTACTCCAATCGCTCTCAGTATCATCAGAGAAATGTATCTTAGTTCTTGTATAATATAAATCGTTCTCTGTCAGTGGTAAAGGAACTCTTATCTGCGTAAGGTTCTCAGTATCCTCTAACGATTGAAAAACAACATCATCATCGTTGAAATCAGGACTTAAGCTGACTTGCCAGCTAGTCTTTTCATGCTTTATATCGCCGTTAGTTTTAATAGGATCTATCTTTAAAATAAACATAGATTACTCCTTATCTACTAGATAATTCAACTGATACCCGCCTTATATCCCGATGAGAACATTAAAAAATAATGATATACAGATAGGAGAAACCCCCCTACCTGTATGTAAAGTCTATTATAGGATAACTATTACCTGTTTCTCTGATTAGAAATTCAAATAGTTCATTAGTTAACGGTTTGAACTCTATGGTTATGACATACGTGAGTTCATCCATACTACTCAGGATATCATAAGCGTTTTTATTACTTAATAACTCTTTGAACCCTATAACTACGTCATCATACGTATTAGCATTATCTAAAATGTTATCAACTTCATTAAGTATAGATGGTAATTTCAGGGAATCATCGTCACTGATAACAAAAGTGTAGTTATGAAACTTAGTTACTTTTTTTCCATTAACTCCAACAAGTTTTTATAATCATCTTCGTTCGCTATATTATAGATATTCAACAATCCATCCATGTTTTTATTTAACCTGTATAGGTTAAACGTATCCTTAGACTTATTGTAATCTAATTTATCTTTAGCAGGATTCTTGTAATAAGGGTCATATACTATTATATATTTAGCTAAGTTTTCGCCAGTATAAGAGAATAATAATGTTAGAAGTGCTGAGTTTATATATTTCACAGCCGGTGGTAACTTATCGAAGTTATTAATATAATTAGCAGCTAATTCTATGTTAGTATTACTAGGAGTCCATTCTTTAATGTCTTTATCCGTGCCACAGAACTTTTTCCAAGGTTTAATCAATCTCATCTTCTTCTTGTCTATGTTATATTTAAATAGTTTTAACAGTATATCTATATTCTTACACATACCTCTTATGTTAAGACCTTTTTCTTTTATAGTATTTAGAATTGTTTTAAATCTATCTACGATATGCTCTGGTAACGATACATCTTTATCGTATAGTAATATTACTACATCATTGTTATACTTTAACTTATCTAAATCCAATTCCTTCTTATTAGGTGTTTCTTTAAACAGGTTAATTTGCTTAGGTCTAGATTTAGTATTGTTCTTTACTTTCTTCTCATACTTCTTAGTAACATCTTCAAACATGTTATCAAATTCCATAAATTACTCCTTTTATCTATATTCCTCCTAATCTTATCTTATTTACTCTATCGTAACTTAGATTAAGATATTTATATTTATAGTCTGTTCTAAATTTTATCTTCCTATCTCTTGTATTCTTCCTAATACTCATTATTTCGTTTTTATGCAATCGTTCGTCTAGTAGTTTAGTTCTAAGTCCCAGACTTTTCATTTTTAGATTAGTAAGATTTTTAGTATTGAGTTCAGTCTCTTTCAAATTTAATTTAGATTCATCTTTCTTATTAGTAAGATAAATAAAACTTAGAAGTATTAATAAGAAACCAACTATAAGAAGAATAGACAAAATTAAAACATCATGGTCTACCTTACTTCTTTTTAAATACTCTAATAGACTTATACCCATAACGGTTAAGGTTATTATAAATACAGTACTGAATAACCAACAGTTGTTGGATTTATACTCTGATTTATCTAATTTAAATTCAGGCATCTTACTCCTTTATATTTTAATACTTCATAAAAAGGATACATATGGATAAGGCGAAATTAACAAACATAAAGAGAGAAGCTAAGTTAGTACAACATTTCTCAGAGAGAGAAGTTGGAGAAGATACACATATAATCAGAGAGAAACTCATACACCCTGACGGTAAAGTAACAAGAGATATAAGAATAGTTAAAGACTTCCAAAGACCTTTCTGGATAACTAAAGAGATGTTTAGAAACCACAAAGAGAAAAAAGAAGTAGAGTTGAAAGATAGAACCTACGAGTTTAAATCCACTCAGAGTAGATTAGCAGAAAATATAGCAAGACGTTTAGGAGATCAATATGTATATACTGGAAAACCTAACCTAAGATTATTAAAAGAATCTCCTTATTTATATGGTATAGATGTAGATGCTAGAACTATAATAAAACATAAATATTTATCTAAATACGATACTGTTACATTCAACGAAGTAGCAGCATTCGACATTGAGAAAAACATACTAACAGATGAAATAATAGTAGCTTCTTTAGCTAGTAAAAAAGGGATATTCGTAGGAATACTAAGTAAGCTTATATGGAAAGAAAAAGAGCCTATAACTAAACTAAAGCAGATGTATGATAAATATATACCAGACGTAGATATAAAAAATACTCCTTTAGAGTTTAAAATCTTTAGTAATGAGTTAGAGTTATTAAAATGGATATTTAAACAAGCTAATAATTTAGATATAGATTTATTAGCTATCTGGAATATAAATTACGATATACCTGAAATATTAGATACGTTAAGGAAATATGAGGTAGACCCTGCTGATATATTCCATTATGATAAGATACCGAGTAAGTATAAGTATTTTAACTTTAAAGAGGGGACTAAGACTAAAGTAACTGCATCTGGTAGAGTTGTACCGAAAAACCCTGAAGAGATATGGAGTACCGTTAAGAGTAGCAGTAACTTTTATATAATAGACGCTATGGCTGCTCATAGATACGTTAGAGCAGGAGGAGCTACTGTTCCAGGAGGATATAGTCTGGATAACATCCTTAAAGAAGAAGGAGTAGCTCAAAAATTAAAATTCGATACAGGTTCTGTTAACCAAGGAGCCGAATGGCATATCTATATGGTTAAGAATAAACCATTAGAATACATCATATACAATATATGGGATACTATGTCTATGTTAGTATTAGACGACAAGACAGAGGATTTAAAATACGTTATAGATTTATTATTAGGAGTAAGTCATTACGACATATTTAACAGTGGTCCTAAAAGGATAATAGACGCATATTACTTTTTCGTATTAAGTAAAGGATACGTATTAGGAGTTAAACCTAGTAACGTAGATACAGAGGATAAATTATTAGGATTAGACGAATGGATAGTTACATTACCTGGGTATAGAATAATAGATAATGGAGCATATGCTTTAGAAGAAGGTAACTTTATAAGAACTAACATAAGAACACATATATGTGATATAGACGCAGTTAGTAGTTATCCGAGTAATATTAGAGCAGCTAATGTATCTAAAGACACTACTCATAGAGAGTTATTAGCTATAGAAGGTAAAAATAAATCTGAATTTAAGATAGAGAATATTAACCTTATGTTTGGACCTATTAATTCTGTTCAATACTGTAGAAATATGTTTAACTTCCCATCCTTAAAGGAATTAGCAGAAGCTTATTAAAAAAGAAAATACCCGGAGAGTATTTCTCCGAGTATCAGATTTTTGTTACTTGTTTTACGCTACAGTTATCATTTTTATATACCTGCTTACAAATCCTACCTACCGAGAGAATCTTAGTATTCCTACTACCTATGATTCTTTCAGCTCTTAAGCTAGCGTCCATTACATATTATTTATAAATAGTTCTAATTACATACAAGGATTCTATTGAAGCTAAGTCAGCCAAGTAAAAAAAAAAAGGAGTTAATATGTTTAGTAGCATAGTTAGACATCTTAAGTTAACGGTTACGAACGATATCGATGAGTTACTATTAGAGTTGAATAGACTATCTAGTAAGAAGATAAAGCCAACAACCAACATAGGCGTTCAAAATCCTATATACGCTATATTTTTAGCATATAAGGAACTAGGAATAGATATAAAACTTAAAAACAATGACGAATGGAAAGAGTTTTTCCTACATATAATAAATCCAGATATTATAAAAAGGATTACTCATATAGGAAATGATTTAATTAAGTTAACTAACGAAATTAAAGATGATAATTTTAAGATAGACGAGGTATATAAATCATCTACGTTTAAAGACATTATCAAAGTTACGAATAGGTATACCAAGATAGAATTAAACATTTATCAGAAAAAGCTTAAAAAATACATTATGGAGAAAATATTTAAGGATAAATTTGAAGTTAAATATCTAACGATCATACCTATAGGACATCCTATAAAGAGATCGAACTTCTTAGAGATGCCTGGATTTATTATAATGTTAAGCGAAGATGCTTTAGAATTAACTAAGAAAAAGGAGTTATCGAAAAAAGAATTGAATACGTTAAAGTTACTGTTACCGCATATAACCAGTAGCTATTTTAGCAAGTTAACATTGATACCTAACTTGTATATAGTTGGTAAAACCATGTTAGAATGGAAAAAGTTAGTAGTAATACCTGATATAAAAACAATTGAAAATATAGTTAAAATAACTAAAAAATACACAGAAGAAAAACTTAAGCTTATACCTGAGTTGGAGAAACTAATGGAAGAGTCAGAGGTTCTCAGTAACTTGATATCGAAAAGGAGTATATGGGACGATATAGAGAACTTCATATCTGCATTCAAACCTATGAGTAATGATAATTTTTATAGAAACCTAATCAACTACTATGAATTTAATTTAGAGAGTAACGTCAAGTCGCTTAGATACATAATAAGAGACAATTTTGAAAGAAAAAAATAGAAGATAGATGGGACTAGAGGTTAAAACCTCTAGTCCTCTGTAATTTCTTCAATTTCCTCTATATCTTCTGTAGTTTCATTACTTCCTGAACTCATGAGCTTTTTGGCGTAATCTTCCAAATCATCGATAAGTTCTTTATCGATGGACTCGATTAATGATATACTGTTAACCCAAGTTCTATTCCAGAGCATATACTCATCCCCGTATACACTTGTAGTATTATTAATAGCTACAGGCACTTTATCATATATTATTAGGGTATCTCCTTTCCATTTATACGGGAGACCGGTCCTCTTGAGTAATTCCTGATCTCTGTATAAATGGAAAGTCCACTCGTATTCTTCGAGTGAGTGGACTGATTTAATTAATATATATTTTGGATTAAATACATTATCTATTATAAGGACCTTATTTGTCGTACGATCCACAAAACTATACAACCCTCCCAGTCTCCTTCTGTCGTTTCCTGTGTAAACCAGCGAGTCGAATCTATAATATAGACACGCTAACAGTTCTTTTCTAATTCCTGGTTTACGAGGGAATGTTATACATACTCCTTCTTTTTCAATTCTAATTTTCTCATGTTTAATCACTGATTTATAAACACTACCAGTAAGTAAGTACTGAGTGAAATCTATTTCATCAGCGTATCCGCTTAGCCCAGTATGAGAACATATAACGCCGCTAAAAGCATATGCGACGTTATTTTTTATATTTATTAATAAAAAGTCAGTATAATAACCACCCAAATCGTCTTTGAGACTCGGATGGTAAAAAGCAACTCTATTAATATCCAGTCTCTTCACCTTCCCAACATATAACCAATCATCGGGTAATTCTACCCTAACTTTAACACTTGCGCAGCACCTTTTAATTTTTGTTGGAATAACCTTATCATTTAACGTATATATACCGTCTGGATCGGTCCAGACGATATCGAACTCTTTAGTTTTAGGGTTGTAAAACAACCCTGTTTCATTATGAATAGTTCTATGGGTATATCTTAGTTTTAATATTTTTTCCATTTTTAACTCCTTTTTTTTGTTTTGTTACAGTTTAACTATATATAAATGAAAAAAAAAAATGAAATACAGATACGGGTTTTATCCCCATATCTGTATCTAAACACTTTTCTATTAACATTCATTTCGTGTCTTTCCTAACTTTTAGAACCCATAACTTCTAAGTCATGTTTGAATATTTCAAGTTTCTCGTAATATGCCTTTGCATATTTTCTAGCATCTTTACCTCTTACATCATTATCCATTAAAAACATCTTTATATGGTTAACACTAATATCTTCTTTTAAAATCTCTTCTGTTAACGGAAACTTCTCTTTTAACAGGATTTCAATCTCAATAGGTATTACATTCTCTTCCATTCTCAACCTCCTTGATTAAATCTGATGTTAACTCCTCGTTTATTACATTATCTTTATCGAACAAATAAGTATACTTTTAACTATAATGTGTTTTACCATTGTACTCCGTAACTATGTATCGATCGTAAAGGTTAATCCTGTTATGTAACTTAATGAGTCTACCTTATCTCTTATGTTTATTCTCATTTTCTATCCTTTATAATTTCTCTTATATAAATAATTCTAATATAAACAAATAAGAACATAATAAATATTAGAGCATTATCATACTGTCCAGTAAAGGAAAGAAAGAACATAATTATTATAAGCACAAGGGAGATTAGATCAAGACGTTCTTTAATCCCTAGTTTCGTCATCTGTAATATTCCCTGTGCCTATACATTTATTATAATTAGGAGTATACCACTTATCTACACACTCTTGTGTTTTGCATTTTGTAAATTTACCATCTATAATCTCACCCTGTCTACTATTTATAACTTTAGACACTTCATCAAGAACACAAATAGGATTAGCTTTTAATTTTAGTAGAGCACCTATAGCAAAAACTGAAATATCTGCAAATATATCTATAAGTTCATCTCTCTTATTAATTAATTCTTCATCTGTTAAATCCTCTGGTAACACTTGACTAACTATTTCAATAGCTTTATCTCTAGCTTTATCTCCGTATTTAATTTCTAATAGTTCTTCAATAACATTTATCATTTCTACCCTATAACTAAATGGTTGTTCTGTTAATCCATTAACTTCTTGAAATAATATAATTTTATCTACTGGATTAATTTTATTTAACCAAGCAGATAAATCAATATCTTCTCTTTTTATTTCAGAATTAATCATATTCAAGATTTTGTTATAGAGATTGATATTTATACAAGGTAAAACGTTAATAGAACATCTATCTCCGTCATTAATTTTGTATGGTTTCTCAAATGCTATAATATAGTTATCATCATCTTTGTAAATTGTGTTAGGATTAGTGTTATTTATCTCTTCTAAGAAATCCATTATCTCATGGTCTCTATAATCCGTGTCTGTAACGTCGTATATATTAATCATGTCGTAAACTTCTCTCATAATCACTCCTTGTTTTGTTTTTAGTGTTAGCAACAGATGGTTTAGTAAAGAAAAAAAGAAGAGAGAATTTATGCGTACATATTTAATCTCTCTTCAATTCTCTCCTTTATATTTTTTAATAGTTTCCTATTAACCCTTTCTTTAATGTTGTCTTCTATTTCAACATTCTTATCATCCTGTTCTTTAACCATTATTCTCTTTATAACTGGTCTCTCTATTACCTTTTCTATTACCTTTATTCTTGTTTTGGGTAGTTTATCTAATTCTTTGTAAACTTCTTCTAATATTGCTTTAAGAGCTTTATTCTCTCTTTCTAGAGATTTTATCTTGAGCTCCTGCTCCTTAACTCTGTTTTTCCAGAATTTCAGCTCTTTTACAACAGACCAAAACTGGTCTTTTAATTTCTCAAATTCAACTTCTAAGTCCTCCCAATATTTTATTTTCTCTAAGAATCTCATTTTCAACTCCTTTTTTGTATTTGAATTTAAAATGGGATACAGTGGGTAAAAAACCCACTGTATCTCTTCTATACGAATTATATATGGCTGATTTTACTTAGAAGTATCTGTAGTAACTTCGTTCATCTTTGTAATTAAAGTATTTATTAAATCTGTTACTTGTCTATTTAAATTTTCGAGTACTTCTAATCCTTCTCCATTATAGATTTTCTTCATAGCTTCTATATCAAATCTGTTTATAGTGTCTATCTTTTCTGATAAATCCTTTAGATTCTCTAATTCATCTTTTACTTTCTTAATACCTTCTTTTTCTAATATACCTAATGCAGTAGTAAGTAATTCTAAGACTACGTCTATTCTTACTTTATATCTAGATACATACTTATCAATAATTTCCGTAACATCTGTAATATTATCTGCTTTTAAATTTTTAAGATACTCATCTCTTATATAATTTTTATCAATACTCTCTGGTAATTTGTTAACTAATATTACTCTATCTAGCTTATCATCGGTATTCACAACGAACATACTGTTATCATACGGTATTAAAGATTCTACTAATAAACCTTCTTCTATAGGTTTGATTACATAATAGTAGTCCGTATAGATAGGCGAAACATTAACTCTCTCACTCTCCTTATCTAATTCTATAGAGTGTTCGTCTATGAGTCTTTTCAGTCCTTCTTTTGTCATTTCTCATCCTTTAACATTTGATCTTTTAACTGCACTAAATGTAAGCTGTTAAATATTTCTATTCCAGAAAATTCTAAATTTATATATGTCATTGTAGCTTTCTCCATACTTTTAAAATAGTCTTCGTATGTCTTGTTATCTTTAAATACTAATGCCTTATCTATTAACGCAGGTGTTATTAATTTAACGTGCGGTATGTTAGGGGTTATATCCTTTAGGTAACCTCTTATATTATACCACTCTATGTAGTTATACATAACCATTAAACCAAAGTTCTCATCTATGTATCTGGATGTTAGTTTATGGTATGGTATATAACTGAATTTCACATTAACCATAGTAGGATATGTCAGCTTTAACTTAATAGCATTCTCCATAAGATTAATCTCTGATTTATTAAGAAGGTACGGATACGTATTGACCACTAAATTAACTATAGAATTACCTTGTTCTGAATTTATTCTCTTATTTAACAAATCAGCTAAGGTTAAATTAAGAAAATGTATAACAGCATTAATTTTAGCATTTTTAAGAACCTCTCTATTTCTTCTTTTATAAAATAAATTAAAAACTTCATATGGAAGATTAAAAAATTCATCAATAGGTCTAGAGTGATAATACTCTAGACCGGTTTTATTAGTCTCTATCTTTTTAGCGATATCTGGAAAATATCTGGACAACACCGCGTATCTCGTATCTAGAATAGCGTCTATTTCAGTATAGACGCCTTTATGTATGTTAACTATACCCTTTGTAAAATTCAACTTGTTCATAATTTATTCCTTAAAGTTCAAAAGGATTAAGTTTATCATCACTACTTTCATTATTTAACTTCTCAACTTCACGCATCATCTCTTCGTTCATCGTTTCTTCTATTTTTAATTTTAAATCTGAAATCTCCAGAATTATTTCTAATTCTTCGAGAGTTAGTTTAAAAAACTCTTTATAAGAGATACCAAGCATTTGACCTAATTCCCTTGCGATATAATCCATAGCGTATCTAGGGTATTTAGATACCTTAAGATTATAATCAACAGGTTCTCTATGTAGGACATCATAAATCTGTCTATAGACCATGGGGTCTATATCTTGGTCAGGTTTTAAGTTACCTTCTCTATATAACCCCTCTAAAAATTTTCTTCTGTATAACTCGGCTTCTTGTGTATTCTTAAATTCCTTATCTCCTATGAAATTAGATAAGATAGTAAATATCTTATTAAAAAGTTCTCTATAAGAGAGCTTTATATACTCTCTATAGAGATTAAGTTTTCTTTTAGAGATAAGTCTATTAAGCTTCAGATAGTACTCGTTACTTATTTTCCTAATCTTCTTCTCTATTTTTGTTTCTCTTTTTCTTCCTCCAGTAATTTCATATAGCGGTGTGTCCATAAAGTAAAAAAATAGAGTACCATATTTAAAGGAACTATATTTTCAAATGTATCAGTTGTTTCTTGTTTCTCTTTACAAACCGGACATACGAAGTTAGGTAACCCTATAGTAGTAACAGAGGATTTAGTAATGAAGTTATTTATCTTTTCTATTATTTCATTAGTATCTTTATTGTTACTAGAGATGATTTCTAACGCTTCATTTATAACATCTCTATCGGTAAACTCAACATCTCCGTTTTTAATAGCTTTTACAAAATGACTATAAATACTCAGGAACAACGTCTTGGTAGCGACATTCACTGCTTTGTCTTTCTCATTCTTTAATATTCCATTCTCCATAAGTTCATTAACGATTTTGTTAAGTTTAAGTATGAAGATATCCCCTACATTAAAGTACGTTTTAAGATTAGGAACTTCTAAATCCATTCTAATAGTTTTCCCATTGTTAAGAGTCAGTGTAACTCTATTATCTATACCTCGGTTAAGTATAGACTTGTATTTTTTAATATCCGCTACTGTAACAGATTTAGGCATGGAGTTAGCTATTATAACTAGAGCCTCTTCAGGTATCTTACTCATATCTACCCATAGTAATTTAGATAAATCAACCTTGGCTTCTAATACGTAGCTGCATTTGTTCTTAACTTTAACCTCATCATCCTTTTCTGTATTATAATTATTTTTACAAGGTAGATAAAGATCAAAACCATTATAGTAAACCTGTTGCAATACACCTAACAAAATAGTATCTAAATCTAATAACGAGATATAATTAATAAGCTCTTTTTTAGGTACATCTAAACTACTGTCAGCTATCCTTTCCATAACATACTCAAAGACGATTTTATGGAACACAGTAGTGATATTACTAAATGCTAAATTCGTAGTGAGTGAAGCTATACGGTCCATTTCTTCACTTAACTTAAGCTGAAGATTTACTATATCTTCAGTCTTAGGCGGTTTTATAGTAATCCAAAACCCGCTATTCCATAATGGAATTTTAGTAATTTTACCTAAACCTACTCCCTCTTGTAACTCTAATAGGAAAGATTGTTTACTTTTACCGGATTTAATTTTAGGATGTTTGATACCTATTTCTTTATCATCTTTTACTATCTTATTATTAACCTCTTCTGTTAGAGGTTTAGATGTTACATCTTTATATTTAACAGATTCCATAAACTCTGGTAATTTAATTAATAGTATTTGTAAATCTTCAGGTATATTAGCAAAATCATCTTCTTCTAAATACTCGAAATTCTCTACAAATGATTCTAATTTTTTATATAACTCACCAGGTAAAACAACTAATAACTCATCTTTGACGTCTTTATATATGTCTTTTAACTTTTTAAGTCTCTCTTTAGCTACATCAGGTAGTAATTTCTCCTTTACTACCTGAGTAACATTCTCATTATCTTTTTTAACATTGTCCATTAGTTACTCCTTTTTTATTAGTTATTAGCTGTCTCTATAAATTCTTGTTTATCTACTTCTAACATTTTACCATATTCTTCTTTAATTTTATTATCATCTATACTATTAAGAATCTTTTCAACCTCAGATAGAAATACAGTCATAGTGTTCTTAACTACTGCGTATATGCTAGATATAAGCTGTTGATAAGCTAACATAGCTCTAACTGCTATCTCTACGTCATTATCGTTATTCTCGTCTATTACACCCTTTCTAAATGTATACGCTTTATCACCTATCGTGAATGTCTTTTCATCACTATCATCTTTAACTTCTGTTATGTGACTTAGAGCAGTTTTATTAATCAATACTCTTATACCATCCAACGTCTTAGCACCACCGTCTAACAATTTCTTAAGTTCTGGATGTTTTTCTATAATAGGTAGATACTTATTATAGACATCTGTCATAGCTTTCACAGAGACCAGATATATCTTAACAGCATTTTCATAAGTTTCTCTTACATCCTCCCATCTGCTTTCTTTATTTTCTTTTGCTACTTTTTTAACTTCTTTTTTACTCATTTTTTTTCTCCTTTACTAACTTATTCCTTTATTTACTAGGGTCGACATCAAATGATTCAAACCCATAAAAAGGATTTTTAAATGGAAAAAGTCGTGGAATACTCAGAATTAGAAAATGATTTTATAGACAATGAACTGGAGGAATATATAACAAACAACTTCACTCCGTTAACTGTCTTTAATATAAGAAGACTTATTAGAACATTTGATTTATTAGGATATGGAGATTATGCTTTAGATGTTTACAATTTTATAAATTTAGACCATAGTAATATCTACCAACCAGAAGCTAACCTATTATTTATGGAACTATTAATATCACATACGATTAAACTACTGGAGTCTATTGGTATTAAAATAGAAGATAGCGATTTAGTAAATGAATCTTACTCTGAACATTTTAATTTCTTCGTCAATATTTTAGAATGTGTTTATTTTCTAAAAACTATGTCAGACATAGACGCTCTGTATTTCTCTGATTTGTTTAACAATGATTATTTGGATAAATTCGAAATTATGTATAGAATATTCAGTTACTATATACCTGATTTAAACGTTGATGAATATTACAAACTGATTAAAGATTATACTGGTACATTCTTAAATGTTCTAAAGGATATGGTAGTTAAATTAGCTAACGAAACAGATACATCTTACCTGAATTACGACGATGTAGACACTGATAAACTATTACTAGTATACGAATTTGTTAATAATTTCTACGATGATTACAAAAGTTCGATTGTTTTAAACTCAATGATAACAGACCTTATGTATACTGACTCACTATTTAATAAATCAGGATTCAATTCTGAATTAACCAAGATTAGAAAACTTCTTATAGATAGTCTAAAAGAAATAAACTATCATGCATTTACAGCAATTATACCTACTATAAGAGGTTATCTGTTCGATATATTTACTCTAAACCTGTATAACAATATCAGATTTCTAAAAAACAGTATAGAAGAAAGTATAAACAATAGCAAAGACGACACCTTAATATTTATTTCGACTACGGAGTTACCTGGTCAAAGAGAAATGCTAAAAATAGTTAATGAAGTTTACGACAAGTATAAAACAGTATTAACAGACGATAGAAATAAAAACCTTTTATACCAAGTATTTGAAATAGAAAGGAACCTCGATGAATAATATTTTAAAATACTTAAAATACGCATTTGAAAACGACTATCCATTAAACTTCGACTGGTTAGTCGATATGCTATCATTATTACCAGATGGTACAGAAGATGAATTCGTAAAGGTGGAAGATAATGTTTTTTATGGAAAAATAAAGAATACTGAAACTAATGAAATCGAACTTTTAGAATTGAATACTGATTATAGTAACGAACCTTTACTAAAGCCTAAAACACCTTTACATCTACCTAAAGGATTCTTACCTTTTATAGATGAAGACATGGATACTACATTTGGTAGACTTCTTGCTAACTTTATAGTAATCTATAAACCTTTTAATAATAAGGTAGCTTATATTAACGCACCATTCACAGTAGGCGATATAGAAGATACAATCATTAAGAATCTTCTTATATCTAACGACGAGATAGAGAAAAAAGGTAAAACACATATAACTATAGCTGAGTACGAGAAGTTCGTAGATTATGTTATCTATTTGTCAAGATTAAACAGATTGATAGCAGTGTCATCTACAGAAAAGACCACGCAACCTCCTCCTAACATTAAAGAATACAGAGAGAAATTAATAAACGAATACAAGAAAAAATACGGAGATAATGTATTAGAAAAACTGGATAAGGTAGCTGAGATAGATAAGAAGTTATTAGAATATGAGAAAGAGTATCTAAAAGACGATCCTACTATTAAAACATATGTAAAAGGTAAAGTCTTAAACGCTATGAAAAAGATGTATCTGAGTTATGGACACGGAGGTAGTTTTTATTTTAAAGATGGTAAAGCACATGTTGTTCCTGAATCATTAGCAGAGGGATGGGATATAGATGATGAAAAAATAACAGTTCTCTATAACGATATTAGAGAGGGTAGTTTTAAAAGGGGATTTGAAACTCAGAAAGGTGGATACGGAGCTAAGCAGGGATTGAGAGCAACTATCGATATGAAAGTATTAGATACAGACTGCGGTAGTAAAATGTATTATAACTTAAATGTTACGGATATGAATTATAAAGAATTAAAAGGTAGATATATATTAAAACAAGGTAAGCCTGTGTTGATATCTACTGAAGAAGAAGCTAAAAAATATATAGGTAAACTAGTACAACTAAGAACCCCTATGTACTGTAAACTAGACAAACACGGTAGATGTAAAGTATGTATGGGTGAGGATATGAAAAATTATGAAAACGGTATAGCGCTAATGGTTATAGATATGTTCGGTAAAGTACTTAATTCAAGTATGAAAGCAATGCACGACTCAAGTCTAAATCTTGTTAAATTAGACCTGAATGACATAATTTAGAAAAAAAAAAGGAGAGGTTAGTCGGCTAAGAGCCACTGATCATCAGCGTCTGTATAAGACACCTTTTTGATCATGACCGCTGACTCGCGGTTGACTCCACCGAGGATTTGTTTTACATCCTCAGTTAAGCCATATGAGGTATCACCCACAGTCACGCGAGTGATCCCCATTTTGCCGACTAACTGACGAGCTGCTTCTTTATATAGCTCGGCAATTATATTAACATTAACATTACCGAGCCCTTCTATAGAGTCAAAGCAAAGCTCGCCTTTTTTACCTCTCCACGCCCAAGATTGTGCAACTATTTTGCCGTCTTTCTCGACGACATAGAACCCGCTCTCAGGGTCCCTCCATCCCGCCTTAGCACATGTGTCACCTGCGTTATGGAGGTGTTGACAACAGTCTGTCAACAACCCTAAGAACGGGCCTATTTTATCGTGGTCATCGAGTTTTCTAAATTTATATTCACCTTTCTCGACAACCACATTTGGTAACATAGTAGATTTTTTCTCAGGGGTTTTGAGGAAAAAGTTTTGATAATCCTCAAATTCCCTCTGAGATAATTTTAACTCAGCAGCTATCTCCGCGACATCTTTTAATTTTACATTCCTATATTTTTTAGTCGCGGCATAGCTACTGATTTCAGTTTTAGTTGCTACGCGTCCAAACTCCCTCTCAAACTCCCTAAAAGCCCATGTAACTTTTCTGAGCCCAGGGAATTTGATTAGGAGCGCCGCCCATTTTTCTTTATATTTAAGCTTTAAGAAATGGTGGGCGTTTACGAACGCGTCGTGAATGCCTAGCGCATCCACTTTCAATCCTAGTGCGTTTAGCCATCTTTTCACTGTATTCATATCACCAAACGCGAGACTAAGGTGATACGCTGCTTTAATGTTAGCAGCAAAATATCCCCTGTCGTCGCGTTTGATGATTTCTGCTAACTCACGAAAAGCCCTTTGAGAAGCTCTCGTGAAGTTAACAGGATTAGGATCACGAAATTCGATTCCATCTGGAGCTTTCCTATTGAATAGGAGTCTCCAAGCTAATGGCGCTGGAAGAAACTTAGCTTTTTCCCTCTTGCTAAGTTTCTTCCAGTTATTTAGTTTTCTGAAATTTATCTTATAATAGCCGCCTCTTCTACCCTCACCGGTTTTAACTTTATCGATGGAGTAGAAGTCCGAATCTATTAACATTAGCGTTAGAGGTAATAGATCCTCGTCTTTCCAACCCAGTAATTCATCCCAGGTTTCATCCCAGTTCATTAACTGGGTAATGCGTAGTGACGGAATTCCGTCTACTCCGTATTTTTTATATAGTCTCCAGAAGATCGAGATAAATATTTCATACTCTTCGATCCCTGGATAGACTATATTAGAATCAATTTTTTCTTTGTATTCTTTCATTCTTTCTCTTTGTTCGAAAAATACTGATGGGTGGAATATACTTGGAATACGATCCACCCTCCCCCTAACTCTTAAAGTTTCTAGGGCTATCTCCACGAACATCTTCACAACTTTTATGTTGTGAAGATGTTCTTTGTCACCAATCTTGAATAGGAATAGGTCAGGAGATATTCCCCATACTCCGCATGAATCCCACACGTTCCTTGGATTCATACCGTAGGATAAAGCCATTGTATCAACCAGCTTAAAGTATGGGATAATTTTGTCCCCAAACTCTTTAATATAATGTTTCGCTAAGTGAGGATGGGACAAGTCCTCACTTAGCGCTTTTTCATACGCTAGTATTTCAGCCCTTTTTTCTTTAAAGACCTCCATAAAAACTTCATAGGTCTCATCAAAGCTCGTTCTTCTACGAACTTCGATAAGACCGTATGCGGTTCTAACGGCTGCGAATCTATGACCGTCTTCTTTTGCTTTTTTCACAGCCGCTTTAAGTCTCTCTTTTAAAGAGACTTTTTTAGGGAGGATATCCCCCCTTAGACTTTTAACAGGAGTGTTTCTAGGGATTCTTTCTTCCCTAGAAACAACTCCTTTTCTTCTTTTCCCTGTTATAACAGGAACTTTAACTGGAGAATTTTCTCCAGTATACGCAGCATATGCTGCGCTTAAATCTTTTTCTTTTATTTTAAGATTTCTCTTGTTGAGAAATCTTTTTAGACCTTTAATTGTCAAAGATCTATTTTCTAAGATAGTTTCTTTTTTAAATACAATTCTATCTCTTTTCACTATTAATTTAGCCATTTTTGGCTCCTTTTACCCCTGCCTTCTTGATTTTCCACATCTCTCCTTCGTCGAGGAGACTTTCTGACTTCCCACAGAACAACGGGATAAGTCGTAGTCTCCTCCTTCTCCAGGAGAGCAGTACTCTTTCAAAAAGGACTTACGGGTTTTTTTTTAATCACGTATCTTAGTAATATATAATTATAAAAAAATAAAAAAAAATAACCGAGATAACTCCCGGTTATTTTTAACTGTTTATTAAACTCGATATTCTATTACTAATCAACTGTAATTATAGTGGAAATACTATCGTCATCCACTAATGATACCTTATATCTATAACTATCACAGATTATAGACTTAGAATTATCTGTTTCTACCTTTTTACATCCTAGGTTTAAGTCTTTTACTTTTTCCCATTCCTCCTTAAATAACTTGTCCATATCTTTTCTAGTAGTGTTATTAGTAATTTTTACAGTAAGACTCTCTTCACACTCTACCACTTCTACCATCATACGTTTTTCTTCAGGATTAAAATTACCATCTACATCTTTAATAGGTATCCTTAAATAACCATTGACTATGTTAGCACCTGAGTCTTCTAAGTTTACTTCTGTAAACAATTTATCTGAACTACCATCTAGTTCTTCTTTTATATAGTTATCTATTTTATCGTCTTTATCATAAATAGCCTCTACCACACCTCTACCATTGCAAGTTAATACTAATCTTTTCATTACTACCTCCTTCAATCATTTTCTTTTAATGTCTCTAAAACAACATTTATAATGCTGTTTACTTTTTTCTCTCTTCTAATATACCCATTTTTTAGTACATCTTTTATAAATCTCAGAACATCTAGTAGAAGCTCCATATCGCGAACATCGTCAACTTCGCTATTAACAAAATTTAGTAAATAATCTTTAAACTCCTTGCAAAAATTAAACTCGTTTGCGAAGTTTTCTATTAAATTATATTCGTCCATTCCAAACATATTTTTCTTTATAAGTTTTATTTCACCATCTTTAACAGCTATAAAAATGTCAACCCTTTCTTTACCGAAACCCGGATCGCGTAAGGATCCTTTACTAAGTAAATATTCCTTATCGGGTTTTATATAGGATTTTTTGTATAACTCTAGGATAAGAGAGCATATAGAATTAATTATTCCATTTATTTTATCCTCTGGTATCATATCACGTTCGGATAGTTCTTCTATCTTTTTTATGTAATCTTCTATAATTTTATAATTTTCCATACTTGCCTCCTTATTTTAATTTAAAGGAGCATTAGGCTCCTTCTACTTTATCGTCTTCATCTACAATAATCCTATCGAGTAGTTCATCATCCTCTAATTTACCTTCTAACATACTGTTAACAATATCAATAAAGTTTTTATACTCATCAATTATAAACTTACCGTTATTAGGATTAATCTCTATATAAGGATTAATTCTTAATCTCGGAGTAGGAGATTTTTTAGGTAGATATAAGATAGAACCGAAAACTATATCCTCAGCTCTTATATTCCTTATGTATGGAGGAAAAGCGTTATCCTTATCTCTCTTAACACCTCTACCTCTATTTTGATCTTCTAATATAGAAGATATCTTAGGATATAAGTTATCTCCGGTGTAGTCTATCCCCATAATTGCTAAGTTAGTTCCCCCATTTTTAATAATCGAATAAATCTTCTTAGGGGATAACTCCTGATTAAATATACTGTTTATGTTCTTAATAGTAGCTTGTTTGTTTCTGAAGTTTTCGTTTATCTTAAAGAACGTCTTATTAATACCCGCTATAATATCGAATAGCACGTAATAGAGAACTTCTATATATCTGTTCTCTATATCTCCAGATCTTTTTTCTGAGTTAATGACAAGCTTATGGTAATTCTCCATGACATAAGCTATAAGGTCGTAGAAATCGTTTAGATAAATCCCTAATTCTTCCAACCTACTCTTAACCGTCACGTCTAAATACGTCTTTAACAAGTCTAAGTGTGTTTGAATGTTACTTAGAAGTTTATCGATTTCGTATGCATCTTTGAAAATAATTTTAGCCAGTAATAATTTCCAAAATCCTCTCTCTTGTTCTAAAGAGTCATAATGAACCTTATAATACAAATTAACAAAATCTGAATATAATTCAAAAGCGAATAACAGGTTAGCTATTAATGATTTAGCGAATAAGTTCTTACTATGTTCTTTAGGTAACAGAACTTTAAACTTAGGAGGTCTATAGTTAGATATTTTAACCATCTTAGGTTTCTTACCTGTTACTTCGTATACATCGTGAGTCTCTCTAAATTTTTCAACTTCTTCATCTTTGTCAGTAATTATTACATCTACACCTGCTCTCTTTTTAAAGGTCTCGAATAAACCATCTTTATAGAATAAATATAAACCTAACGGTACCTTATCGAATATACCATTACTCTTTAATTTATATGTGTGAGCATATATATATGGCAAGCTTGTTAGGATACCATTAACTATGAACGGTCTATCCTGTCTCATAAAGTTTAATTTGTCTTTTAACAATCTAATAAATACTTTACCACCGGTAGGATTGATAGCATACTCAGTGAGAACTGGTAACATAACATATTGTGTATCTGATAATTTAATTACACTACCATTCTCTTCTACAAATGGTAACGCTAATATACGGTTAAATGGTTCACCATCTAACTCAAATTGTAATTCTATCTTATACAGATAGTTCATAGCTAAATCATAACTCGTACCTATTTTATCAGTCTCATACTCTTCTCTAGGATCTAAGTACCTAAATCCTTTATAAACGAGTTTAATAGATGGATCTAACTCTTTTATGTTATCACGTATTAATGCATCTACAAACTCAGGTGCTTTTAATATGGAGTGTTTAGGTATACCCTCCATTACCACTCTGTTCATATGTTTCTTATTTTTGTCATTAAGAACAGATTTTAGTACTTTGTTCATATTTACCTCCTAATTTAATTTTAGACATCATATGTACTCATAGATAAACATACTTTAATTTTTTTCTAAAGTATACCCAACATCTTAAATAGCGACGTAACAAAACTACTCATACTCTGGTATTCAGTTAACTCCGCTTTTCTCGCAGCTACTTCTAATTCCAAATTAGCTTTAGATACAGTACTATTAAGTTTAATCTCCTCCAGTTCTTTTTTCTGTTCGTTTAAAGTATACATAGCTTTAAGTTCCTCTCTCTGTTTTATTATATCGTAAACGATTTTATGCTTCTGAAACACCATGTTAATGATTGTTTTTCTTACATCTATCATATCCTCTATTATTCTTCTACCTGAATCTTCTAACTCTTTTTTAACTGCTTTCCACGCTTCGTTAATAGCCTTATAAGATAGGATATTAGCATATGGTAGTTTTATCAACTTCTTATTAGTAGCTAAATACACCCCTTCTTCTACATCCTTTTTTAACTCATCTCTAAAGAACTGAGGTATATCTATCTGATTACCTTCTATATTTAAGGTATATACTCTTTCTTTACTTATATTATCATTAGTTACGGATACGAACTTCATATCACCTGTAATAACATCGTCATTATCATCGTACATAGACCCGTATCTTATAATATAGTTACTAAAATTCAATACACCAAAATGCATTAAGTCATCCTTGCTTATGAAGTCTATCTCTCTTATGGTTACTTTATAATTAAAGTAGTTATCTACCTGCTTAGCTATTATTTCCGCTATTTTTCTACTATCGTTATCCCTTAACTCTTCGTAATACTTAATCAATCTTTCAACCTCTACTCTAGACATTTTCTTATATGTAATGGTTTTTACCATATACAACCCTTCCTCCCTAAATCTACTGGATATAGGTTTTTCTCTATACGTAACAGGTATTAATATAACCCCGTCATAAACACCAACGTCTTCCTTAAAGTTTTTATAGAAATTAATTCTTATAGATGGCGCAATCACATCTTCGTTTATAGAGATAGATTCGTCCCCTGTACTGTAGATATAATCTCCATACTCTTTTTCTTCTGTATACTCGTACTTTACGATATCAAATACTTTATTAAAATCTAACATGTTAGCTCCTTTGTTTTTTGTTGTTTTACTTTTTAATAAGATAACGATATAAATAAATAAAAATACACAGCGTAAGGGATATCCCTTACGCTGTAAAATATTTCTGTAAATTCTCTGCTGTTCTTCCTGTAAATTTTTTAACTAACTTAGAAATAGAGATAACGTTTTCTAATCTTTTATTACCGTATTCGCATTTAGCAGTTAATGCTGTTACAAGATAAGAAAACCTTCTAAACTCAGTACCTCCCCATTTCCAGTTAAAGTCGTGTGAAAGTAGTCTTACAGAATTAAGTTTATCAGTTTTACCTTTACAGATTAACATATTAATAAATCTAAATCTAGGTAAAAATTCGTTATAATCTTTTTCTATAGTAGTCTTCATAACTGAATAAATACCATAATTGAGTCTTGCTGTTAACACTCCATCTTTCATATTGAAGTTTTTAATATATCTATCGAAAGTTTCCGCGATATCTTTCAAGTTAGGATATTTTTTACCTTCCTCAATCGCTTCTTCTAAAGTTATATCTTTAAATACTTTTGCTATCATATTAGACTTAATAGTCCTATACTTTATAGGTTTAACTGGTGTAGTTTCAGTCTCTTCTTGTTTAACTTCTTTATTGTCTTCTACCTTATTTGTATTTTCGTCTTTAACTATCGTCACCTGTTCGTTATCGTTAGTCATAGCTTTTTGTTCTTCTGTAACGGGAGTTTTGTTTTCTTCTTTATTCGTTTTATCTTGTCTCTTTGTCTGTGTATTATTTTCTTTTTTATTTAATCTAACTTTAGCCATAAATACTCCTTTTATTAAAATTGTAATCAAATAAAAAAAGATAACTTAGTGGGATATCCCACTAAGTTATTTGTTAGTTACGTATTAAACAGTTTGTGTATGGAAAATGTTTTTGCTAGCGATAGCATCAACACCTTCGATGTTCAATACTGCGATAATAGGAAGATTAATGTAATGTAAGAATCTTGGATAAGTATTTACTTCTTGTACAACACCTTTAGCTACTGTTTTTCTAGTATTAATAACAAGTTCAGGAGTCCATAGACATACACCAAAGTTAAGTGGGTCAATATCTCTACCATTATTATTTCTTACACCAAGTGAAATGATGATTTTATCTTTAACTTCTTCAAAGATAGTTGCACCATAGTTAAATCTGAATCCACCTACTTGTTCACTTGTAACATCACCAAAGATATTGTTTTTAATATAAGCATGTGTACCAATTAGCACATCAACAGGACCAGTATATCCAAGAGTTTGTCTAGCTGCTAGATAGTTAGATTGTACCACCATATTTGATACGATAAGTTTAATTTTGTTAATTAATGCTGATCTAACATCTTCAGCTTTTTCTGAACTTCTAATACTGTCTGCAATTTCTTGTAGGTTAATAGTATCTTCAAAGAAGAAGTTGTCTACATAGTAATGTGAAATACCTTGGATTCTTTGGTATGGGTTAGCTCTCATATCGTTGATGAATTCTGTAATTGTCTTAACTGCATATGCGTTAAGTTTCATTCTTGTACCCATAATTTGTGAAATAAGGTCTACAGGGTCTCCGTCATTACCAGTTTGAACGATAGGTAATGTTTGTGTAAATCCAGTTCTATATGGAACTGTTACAGCTACAGCAACTTTTCTTGTAAGAACTCTTGTTCCTGTTCTTTTAGCATTTGCAAGAGTTGCGTATACATCAAGTACGATACCTCCTGCTTGTACTGTATCGATTACTTTTTTAACTTTTTGATATTCATCACTCTCAGGAGTTACAGGAACACCTTCTTTTGTAGTAATATCTTTAATAGTTAAACCATTGAAATATGCAGCTACGTCACCTAGTGCTACGTTAGCAGTTACGTTAATTGCTAGGTCAAGATTGATTTTTAGGTTGCTAGGTAAAGCTTCCATAATTTTTGAATCTACTTCATTACCATTCTCATCAATAGCTTTAGTATCCGGTGTTAGCATAATGAATTTATCTTCATCGAAGTTTAACACCATTTGTTTATTGTTACCTTGGATAGTTTCATTTAGGAATGCGTTTCTATTTTTAAGACTAAATCTAAATACTTCTGTTACGTCGTTTCCATCTTTATCTTTACCACTAAGTTTGAAATATACTTCACGTACTTTAATAGAAGACTCGATACCATCTGTAAAGTCAGCACCACCTTCAGCAAGCATTTTGTCATTTTGAGAAATACTAATAATGTTAAGTTTTCTACCAAATTTAATAGGAGCTGTAGTTACAGTTTCATCCATATAGTTTTCGTTCCATTTAACATCTGTAAATAGATAACTAGAATAACTATCTCTTACAACTGGTATAAGTTTAATTCTGTCAGCTGTTAATAAGTCAGTATTATAGATAGCTTTAATTAGTGGGAATTCTTGGATTTTATCCTCTGCTGGTGTCGGGTCGCCATTAAGTTTATATTCTTTCCATAGGTTAATGATTCTAGCTTTAATTTTAGCACCAGCTGTCATAGGGTCTACAGCTACCATCGGGAAGAATAATTCAGCGAACTCATCTTGCTTAGGTGCGAACGTGTTATATACAACGTTAAACACTACTGATGTAGTAACATTTTGCATATCGAAATACTCGATACCTACGTTAACTGTATCTTCAGCTGCATATTTATAACTATCAACAACTGCATCTATATCGTCACCATCGAAATCTTGTTTAGGCGCACTAAACAATTTACTAATAGCAGTCTTAGGATCATTAACAAATGGTAAAATCATAGCTGCTGAATCTCTTTGAACAGGTGTTAAATCTTCGATACCATCAGCTATATCATTTAGCAAGTTTGTCTTAACTAGCGAAACAAGTTCAGCAACCATTATGTTCTCATCCATAGCATCTTCTAAACCAGCACTTACAACTTCTTGAGTAATTTGTTTATCCATGAACAGATTTGGGTTAAGAGACTTTGCGTCTTCTACTCTCTCTGCTAAGTTTTGTATTAATCTATCTAACATGTTTTCTCCTTGTATAAGATTGATAATCAATATATCTCGAGGATACTATCTAATAATTTTTGAGAATTCAGTTGTAATAATAGGGCAATTTAAAAAATAATCAGACATCATATAACCACTGGTATTAACGACGTCATTAAAGTTTGATTTACTCTCTATGAACTCTCTTACATTTTTGTTTTTTCTTAACACTAGATCTAACAATAAATAAGTTACGTAAACCGGTGTATATCTACTAACCTCTTCTTTTATATTAAATCTATTATGTATCAGTTCTGTTATCATACCTGCTAGCCTATACAGGTATGGATAATTGACTATTACGAAGGCTGTTTCTACGTTATTCTTAATATTAACGGATAATATATTGTTAGTTAATCCCACTATCTCGTTGTTTTTGATATCATAGATGTAATTTTTAATAATGTCTATGATACTCCATATTAATACCATTAGACTACGATAATCAGTTATATCAGCAGCCTCATTCATGTATTTGTCTATTAGTCTTGGTATACCGTATTCGTTTAGTTTAGTAATAATTCTATCCTCATCTTCTGTAGTAATAAACTCGGTCTTTACCTTCTTATATTTTCCATTTAATATATTATCATATAGTGTATCTAAGTAATGCTTTATTCCTTTAGTGGTTACTCTTTCCAGAAAACTAATTAATAAGTTTTTCATATTTCTCATTATTGTATAGTCAAGCATTGTATAATCAATACCCTTCTTACCAAATTTATCAAACCTGTTCATATTGTCATTTACGAACTCATAGTGAAAAACAGGATTAGCTATATTTAATAAAAGCAATCTCCTAACATCTTCGATAGGTATTAAATATACTCCAGAAAAATTTTTATCCTGTAACATTTTAGTTATCTTTTCCACATACTCAAAATCGTGAACGAATATCAAATTCCTAAGCATTTTTATATCTCCTTAAGCTGGTTTCATTTTAAACTCTCCAATATCTTTAACATTAATTGTATTTAGAGTTAATTCTGTGAACTGAAAGTTATTAAATAAAGGGAGTAGTTAATGGATAGATTAACCATCTTAGTTAATACTATTGTTTTGCTATTAAAAGAAAAAAACGATAAAAATATAGAGAGAGCAAAGAAGATACTTGAGATATTAGAAGAAAGCAATATTAAAACATATTCCGGTGATAGCGACATATACGGTAAATTAATGAACATACTCGATAAAATAATAGTAGATGACATAGAGGAAAACAACGCTGTCTATGAAAATATAAAACTTATTTTATCCAATAGACAGGATATACTAAAAAGTATAGAGAATATAAGAAAAATAGAAGATGGAAAAGAGTTACAAAGTTCTCTTAAGTACCTTAAAAGAACAATAGATGATTTTATAAAGAGAAGTGAGATTATTAAAATACTACAGGTTAATCTATACAAGATAAAGACGGAATCAACCATAGATGAAATTGATAGGAATTTACAAGAGATGATAGATAGGTTTCTAAAGTTGATAACATTAAACAGAAGAACAGATGACGCTATGGTTGAAGAAATAGATTTAGAAAGCGATGATGACATAATACTTAACGTCATAAAGAGGATTAAAGATAGAAGAAAAGACGAACATGTATTTAAAACAGGGTGGAGTTGTCTTAATGAAACAACTCAAGGAGGGTTAAGAAAAGGTGAATTTGTAACTATAGCGGGTCTGCAACATAACTATAAGTCAGGTTTTACATTTAGTTTATTTACGCAGATAGTAACTTTAAATAAACCCGCTATAAGATTTGAAAATAAGAAACCATTAGCTATTCTATTTAGTCTAGAAGACGAAAATGAGAATGTATTTGAATTTATATATAGATATCTTAAAATAACTAACGAGAGTGAGGTAGTAGATATTAATAATGTATCAGAAGAAGAGATGAAGGATTATATTAAGAAAGAACTAACTAAAAATGGATTCAGTGTTAAAATATTAAGAATGGACCCTAACTACATAACACCTAGAAAATTAAAAGACAAAATAGAAAGTTATAAATTATCTGGATATGACGTACAGGTTGTATTTGTAGATTATTTAAGTCAAATACAAAAAGATGGTTTAGCACAAGGAGGACCAACCGGTAGTGATTTAAAAAATCTATTTAAAATGTTTAGGAACTATGCTAATAGAGAAAAGATTTTATTCGTAACACCACATCAGATTTCTACAGACGCTAAGAGATTATTAAGTAATGGTCTACCTCCATTAGAGTTTGTTAAATTCATAGCTAATAAAGGTTTTTACGATGGTAGTAAAAGACTAGACCAAGAAATAGATTTAGAGTTATATATACATATAGCTAAGAAGGACAAGAAACCAGTATTAACAGTTCAGAGAGGTAAGCATAGGATACCTACTACTATACCAGATGAAAAGAAATTCTTTATGTTGGAATTCATATATCCTAATAAAGCACCTATACCGGGAGAAAGCGAGGATCATAAACCATGTATGAGAGATGAAGATTTAGATAGTATGGAATTAGAATTTTAGATTAGGGAGTATTTTTACTCCCTAATCTAGTTTTAATATAATAATTGTTTTACAGTCGTCTTTTTCTATACTGTTTTTTAACTTAACATACTTCCAGAAACATTCTAGCTTATTATTAAGCACTTCTATATAGTTTTCTTCATCATTACTACAATTCCTGTATACTGATAATATACAAAAATCAGACTTTAGGAATTCTATAATCATTTTTAACTTAACTAAAATAAGATTGAACATAGCTAACCCTTTATTTTTAAACAACACCCAACGGTAGTTATTACCGTTGGGTGTCAAATGTTTTTATTATTGATTATCGATATTTCTCCAGAAATATGATACTGAAACTTTAGATTGTCCTAACTCTGTAGCGAATCTAGTAATGAAGTCATTAGGTAGTTCAACTTTATATTTTTTAGGATTACCATCTACTTTAGATACAGTAGCGTCAGCAACTTTAATAATGTTACCGATATCATCAGTGAAGTAAATCATTGCTCTATTTTCTAAAATGTCACCATTTGGAATATAAGTAGTTTCAAATGTGTATACATCGTCTTCTTTGTTAAGCGGTAGACCAGCGTCATATTTATAAACTGGTAGGCTAGAACCAACTGTTTCGATTTTCTCTTCTAGTTTGTTAATATCTTCTGCTTCTTTAGCAGCAAGTTCTTTAATTCTTTGTTCAATTTTTCCTAGTGTGTTGTAGTCAGCACTAGCACCGTCCACTAATTTATCTACTCTAGCGTTAACGGCATCGATAAGATTTTCAACATCTACTTCAGTATTTTTGATAAAGTCAACGATTTCTTTAAGTGTATCAAGTGCTTCTGGTGCGCCATCTACAAGTTTAGAAATAGCTTGTGAAATTTTGAAATCTACAGAACCTTCTGTATTAACATCGCCGTTAAGCACATCAATAGCTGACTGAAGAGCAGCAATTTCATTCTCTTTAAGACTTTTCACTAGTTCGTCTGCATACGATTTTGCAGTTACCAGGTTGTCATCACACTTTTTATTAAGTTCAGAAATTTCACTTTCAATTTGGTTAACAGTAGTATTGAAAGTAGTAATACTAACCTTGTTAGTTTCTAATTGTTTTATACTTTGTTCTTGATTTAAATCTTCTAATGTAAGAATTAATGCCATTGTTTATCCTTTATTTGTTTTTTCGATAGGTAAAAACCCTATCAAAAAATAAATAGTTATTTCGGTAACAGGTTATCCTGTTACCGTTAATGGGAAATATTTAATATTAGATTTCTCTCCGTTAATATATTCATACTGTATTTCTACAAGATATTTACCTAACTCTGATGTAAAGTAATCACCTGGTATAACAAAAGAAAAAATATCTTCAATATTTTCATATGCTTTAACTGCGTTGTTATCTCCAACCATCCATACTTTTACATATATATTCTCAACATCGTCTACTGGTTTTAGATTTACTTTTAACCCATTTTTTCTAACATTAGCAGTATTGAATCTTTCTGCTAGTTCTATCTCCTTGGCGTCTGGTACGTAAATTAATCTCTCTCCTAACTCAGATATATCTCCGGATGATGACTTATGCGATGCTTTTATTCTATAGAACTTATCTGGTTCTAACAAGATATCATCTACGAATAAAGATGTCAGATTAGTCTGGTCATCAATATTAATATATACTAAGTTACCGTCTATATCTGTTATGAACCAATCAGTAGACATGTGTTTAGCATTGCTGTTAGTAGACATATTTGACGTAGTTATGGTAAACATACTAGGAGGTACTTTATCATAGGGGAAATTAACAGAAACTTCTGGTGTAGCTACTACTGAAGGTATATCTGTATCTAAATCAACTTTATTGAGGTCTTCAGCTTGTATTATATCTATATCAGACCAATCCGATGGACCATAATCCATAATAACTCTAGCTCTTGCATAATACTTCTTATCAGGGTCTAAATCAACATCGAACAAAATAGATGTTAAGTTTTTAGTATCGTTTCTAGATTCAGCTACTATATTTTTAAAATACTTATCTTCAGCTATCTGCCAGTCAGATGACTTATGTGTGAATCCATCTGGTATATCTAAATTCTTGAACATTAAAACAACCATAACTTATCTCCTTTATAATTTTAATCTAATCCCATAACATCAGCTAATTTAGACACATAATTAAACTTAGTGTAAAGTTTATACCCACTATCAGATATTTCTTTAAGTTTTTCTACAAGTTCATCAGTTACTAACAATTTAATTGTAGTAGGCGTCACATTGTCTACAGTAACATAATCAACGATAACTATATCTTCATCTTCGTTATAGAAGAATATAGGAACACCCAACTCTACTATATGTTTTACCTTGTAATCTAAGTCTAAAGTAAAATCAGTAGTGTCTATCTCCATATGTACTGGAATAACTTTCTCAGCATTTTTTAGAACTCTTGTAAATTTTTCATCTACGTAAGCTTTTAGTTCTTCTTCGACTTCTGTTAAATCTAAATCCTCTATAGCTTTTTCTATCTGTTGTTTTATTAACTCATCTTCCGATATAAGTAATGAGTTAATTTTTGATAACTCATCTTCTAACTCTTTTAATTTATCGAAATCTATTTTATCGACTTGTTCTGATAATTTCTCTAAGTCAGTTTCTAATAAATTCTTTAATCTTCTATCTAACTCATCAACTTTCTGTTGGAGTTCCCTGAACTCTAATATATCTACTTTCTCTACTAACTTTGACTTAATCTCTTTGACAGGTAAAAAAATAAGTTTATTAGCCATGTATTACTCCTTTCATCATTTACATATCTTCACAATCTGTTATTAATGTAAAGTACTTAACATACATATAACCATTAAGACTAGACTCTGTTAAGAACTTCTTACCATATAACAAGGATGGTTCTTTTTCTAAGAAATAAACACCATCTGAGGAATTTACTATATAGTCGCTATTTAAGAACGGGTTACCAAGAAGAAATGTTGGTGTATTTTCTAACTCAAATACACCATCTTTAACCTCTACCTTTTCCCTAACTATTTTTAAAGAATTAAAACAATTCTTAACCTTCTCAAACTCTTTAAGGTCTTTTTTATCTATCTTAATTTCTTCCAGTTCTTCTATTTTCTCATTAACCCTTCTAATTGTTTCATCTACCTCGGATATTTTTGAATCTATATCAGGTATCTTGTTTTTTATTTTAATACTTAGATCATCCGGTAGTTTACCTTCTATAGTATCTAAGAATTCATTAAGTATTTTACATAAGGAATTCACACCAGCTTTGTTAGCTATAATCTCCTTTAACTCATTTACCGATAAGTTAGTTTTATTCTGCATAATCTCGTATAACTCGGCTACCTCATTTGTACTAAAACATATTTTACAATCAGCCATATATAACTCCTTATATGAAAAAAGAAAATATTTCATCAGATACTCGCACCTACGCGAGTATCTGTATCTAAATAAGTTTATGATATCTTACAAATTTAAGACTTCTCACTCTATCCCTGAAGACATCTATTCTCTCTCTATTATATTCAAGATGTTTCCTTATATCAGGAGAGAATATATAGATAAATGTTACGTTTCTATCATTTAGTTTTCTAAGTCTACCTAATGCTTGTATATTAGTCTTAGCTGATTTTATTAATACCGTCTGTATAACTACTCTAAGATTAGGTATATCCACTCCGGTTCCTGCACTACCTAATGTAGATATAATAACATCAGAGTTGAACAATATATCATAAGGGTCTTCGGAAGTATATTTCTCTATTTTAAGGTCGGGTAATTTAGATCTTAAGTAATCCCTTAACTTCTTAGCAAGCTCCACAGTAGTTACAAATATAAGAGCTTTATCTCCCTCTTTCTTTGGCTTAACATAGTATCTCATTAATAACGCATATATTAATTCAAAATAGCTCTTTAATGTTAGCTTATACTTCATAAGAGTTTGCTCAAATTTAGTATGTGAGTACCCTCTAGATGTTTCAACTCGCTTATATCTATTAGGATTTACTAAATTATACTCTACTGCTACCACGTCTATGTACCTATCATACTTTATAATGTTAGATACTCGATAATCCTCTGGGAAGAAACTCTCTTGTATTTCTTTCTCTCTATTATCCCTTGGTAATAATGTAGCAGATAATCCTAATAAAAATTTAGGGTCTAATAAAAGAGTTAAATTAAATACATTATGGAACTCCTGGTGTATCTCATCCGAGATAAGTGTTTCTATACCAAGGAAAGGTAATAACTCACTTGGTTCTAATTCATACCTGAACTCTTCATTTATGTCTAAATAATTAGATAGGTATTCTCTCATAGTTGTAAGAGAGAATATAAAAACTTTATATTTACTTAGTTCCTCTTCTATTAGATATGCTAAAGCATTAAGACTACCACTTCCTCTTACCACATATATCTCATCTTCTCTAAGAGTAGTGTACTCTGTTATATCTTTTATCCATTTATCTATGTACCTTGGTAATAATAAAAATCCAAAGACCTTACCTCTTTTAACTGCCGAGTAAGTAGCTATAAACGACTTACCCTTACCTGTCTGTAAATCTACCAGTATTCTTGGTAGTTTAGTTTTCGTTATTATTTCTATGTATTTTTTTTGGTATTCTCTTGGTAAATATTTAGGATTTATATCTACATTACCTAATTCTCTTACATCGTAATCTTCTCTAATTAATTCTTCTGTTATTTCTCTCTTAAAGTAACCTTTGAATTGTTTATAGACCGTATCTATGAAATATAACCTACTATTTCTTAAATCCTGTAAATAAAAAGTTCTATCTACTTCAAGTTTCTTGGTCCTGTTCTTTTTATCAACTATTAACCTATAGGTAGTGAACTTCTTTAAGAAGAATTTAAGTTTAGGTAATAAATCAAAAATATCCTCGCCAGAGGGTCTAACGATAAACCCCTGGTTAGTTTTAATTATCATCATCACTTATCCTTTATTAATGGGTATGCGTTTTTATAGTAATTTAATACTTCGTTAGGTTTGAATAATACGTCTAATGGATGATCAGGTTTATTTCTAGGGAAGAACATATACGGAGAATATATTTTAGTAGTGAATCTACTCCAGTCATAACTTCCCCCTATAGACCTATAATCTATAGCATACTTCAATCCGATAACATCCATATATTCGGAGTTTCTTCCTAAATCGAAGTTATCTTGGTCTAAGTTATAAGCAGTAAATCCGTAAACCATAGCTTCTATCTTTTTAATATTTATAGATAGCTTCTTGTTAAGTAAGTCAAATAGTTTCTGAACTAATACTTCAGGAGTATATTCAGATTTACGTTTACCTCCTACTATAACGTATTTCTTATCCGCTATAAGCTTACTAAACTCATCGCTTAAGATATTAAAGTCAAACTCTGCTCTCTCATATTTTATAATAGGTAGCTTCCTATCGATGTTTGAGATATCGATAGCATAAAAATCAGGAAACTCTGCCATTACAAAATAACCGTTCTTTCTTATATATCTGATAAAATCGAATGTGAAAAATCCATATCTTCTATCCGATAGTATAGACACCGGATGTATTTCTTTATTACCTTCTGGATCTTCTATCACTATTGCGATGTTAGTTATTCTTGATATCTTGTTAATATTGACGTTAAGGATATTGATATCATTTATTCCTCTTAACCCTCTAGCCTGTGATTGTGGTACAAGTATATAAATTTTGTTTTTGTTCTTTTTAGCTATATACTCAGGTTTTATAAATAGCTTCTCATCCTTAAGGTTAAAGAACTCAAATACAGATGGATGTGGATTAAGTGGAGCGGATGATGCTGACTTTAATAAGTGTTTAGTAGATAGTAGTGACTGTGAAATATCCCTTGTTATGTTTGTAGTATTTATATGTCCCACATTTTGATGTAAAAACATACCATAAGCGAGGTCTCCATAACACGCAGTACATATTTGCTTCTTGTTTCTTAATTTACAGTGTAATACTGACCTTAACTTAATAGTCTGTCCTTCTAAATATTTATGTTCAGGAGTAATTGTTTCCCATTCTCCTTTATCGTTTAAAAACTTAGAACCTAACAGGTTTTTAAGGTCTCCTTGGTGTACTACATTACCATCTTCATCTATTTCTTTAGGTCTTACAGTTATCTCCATATAGTCTCTGTTACCGCAGTCACCGTAAACTATTTCTTCGACAGGCATAGTAGCTAACTGAAATTCTCTTGCTGTCTTCTCAGATTTCTGAATAGCTTTTGTAGATAAGTTAAGAGCTTTCGCACCCGCTCTTGACTCTATAATAGCTTCATACATATCCCTAAAACCTAATGTAAAGCTATTTATCATAGGTTTCTTAAATATCTGTGAATTTATCTCTGTTAAGAATCCCCTACTACCGAATAGCTGTCTTAGCTGATTGAGATTAACCATACCTGAATCATAAACGAGTCTCATAACTTTTCCACTATTCTCAGGTTTATGTATAACTTTATCTAACACTTGATACGTGTGTTCGATAGATTCTTGTGTAGGATTTTTCTCTACTTCCATAATAGATAACAGCTGTTCCTCGTCTAACGCTATAGGTAAAATATCTATAATCTCTATACCTATATTATAATCCTGTATCTTAGATACAATCTCATTTACGAAAATATTAACAGATTTGAATATGTCTTTTAATACCTCGGAATGTTCTCCATATCTTCCTTGCGGTTCAAGAATTAGTTTAACGATTCTCTGATACATAAGAGAATACATTTCTAAGTAAGTATCCTTACTGAAGTAACCTTTCGTATAGAAGTTACTTAACCACATATCTGACGTAATGGGTACTTCCCATTTGGTAAGAAAATCTGTTAATGCTCTAAATATTATAACCTCTTTATACGTAGCTTGTATCTCTATACCGTCTTCGAATACTAATGTTAAATTAGTTCTTAACTCAACTATGTCTTTTAATGGTAATCTATAAAGTGTTCTAACGCCTATTCTCATATTTACCTCCTAATCTTGTAGTTTTATTGCATTTTAGTAAGATAACAATATATATAGTTAAAATTAAAAAAAAAAAGATGACGAGTAAGAAAGACTATGTAGTCTTTCTTACTCTGTAGTTTACTTTTAATTTTAAACTGTCAACTGCGATTTTGTAAGATTCACTATCTACTAACCTTAAACTGTAAACATATTTAATCTCTTCTGGTAGAAGATTAATGTTATCGTAGATATAAATACTGTTTGTGTTTTCTCTAAAGTTAACTCTTCTTACAGTTTTTGAGTTATCAGAACTTATATAAAGTACTCTATTACCATCTTCCAACTCAACGTCTTCGATAGTAATAGAGACTTCATTACTTAATATTAATTCTCTATTTAAATAATAAACGGTGAGAAGCATAGCTTTTTTATAAACGCCGTCTATGCATTTGCTTTCCTCACTTATTAAACTTGCGGTCAATGCTTTTTCGCCGTCGTTATCTAATTCAATCACCTGTAATATACTGTCTATATTATTGTCTCCACGAATATACGTAACACTGGCATCTATATCCAGTGTTCCTTTACTATCCTCATCAAGTACCACTTCTTTTAACAAAGTTACTGTGTCATTAAACAACGTTCCTAGCGTTAATGAATCTCTACCAACATCACCTTGTTCTACTTGTGTGATTTCATTTTTTAGACCATACATACCTGTACCATAACCGTAGTGTAAAATCCAATTTTTATCCTCGTACGCCTCTTGAAAACTATAAGTGACTTTCACATAGGTATCGATGAGACCGTTTTCATATAGGTCCTTCAAGAATGTTTTATTACCTACATGAGGTGTATATAAATTAGAATTACTGGACATATTCATATGTCCAGGTATATGATTAGGCGTATTTGGAATATACGAATATGATGGCGCGAATCCTTGATTCATTCTTTGTTGTAGAAAAGCATCTTGTGTCGCGTCTATGAGTATACCGCCACAGATATCACATCTTTCCAGCGTTCCTATGGAGCGACCGTATACTGCTCCACAAACTGTACATCTTTTTACTCTACTTACTGAATTTTGATCAGCTAAATTTTGATTAAGTACCATTTTTAACTCCTTTTTTTTTTGTTTTATTGCGTTTTAATAGTATATACACGAAATCAGTTCGAAATACATACATATATATATATATGTTTAAAATAAAAAAAAAAGAAGAAATTAAAGGGAGTTTATAAACTCCCATTAATATGGTTTTATAAATTCTACATCAAGTAGAGCGAACGCCTGATTCCCTAAATAAAGAATATCCGCTCTAAACTTAGGATAGATATAATCTATCCTCACCGGAGGGTTAATGATGTGATAAACATCGGTCATTAGGTCCCCGGTTAACTCAAATATCTTATAAGTCGGTTGACTTCTTCCACAATTAACCCCTGTCATATCTACATAATCATAAGAGAGAAATTCATCTTCCTCTCTTTCCGTAGCGACCACATTTGTTCCTCTATTATCGAAAATCATCATAGGGTAAGGCAACAAATTATTTATCTCATCCTCAAAAAGATAAGCAAGAACTATTGCTCTTGCACTAGTTACATTGCTAAATAATCTGTTGGGACTAATGGATTCTACTCCTTTTACTGCTATTGGCGAGACTACTTTCTCGCCAATTCTTATCTCCTTTATAACGTCAATATCAGGGGAAGAAATTTCTTTATAATCGTACTCCACTTTAATTTTTTTCATTATCTACTCCTTTTAACCTCTCTACCGTTCCACGTCTCCTCTTCGTCGAGAAGGTCTTCTGACTCCCCTTATACCACCGGGGTTAGTCTCGACCTTCTCCTTCACACCAGAGGAGCAGTACTTGGTAGAGAGGTTTTTTGTTTTGTTACAGTTTAGTAATACATAAATGAAAAAATTTGAAATAACAAGAGAGGGATTTAACCCTCTCTATCTGAAGATGATTTATCTTCCTCGTATATTTCTATATCATCACCGAGATTTTCATTAGTCTTTAATTGCTGTGGCTCGTGAAGTAAATCTATATCTTCCGTATATTTCAAATCCAGTCCTACTGAATGAAATAATGCTTCTAACATAGTTAGAGGTCTATCGTTCTTATACGGATAAACGTCTCTCGGTATAACATCATCTATATCTGTAGGTTCATCTGCGTTTAATATATTTCTATAGACTGTAGCGTGTTGTTCTATAGACGAATTTCTATTTCTTAACTCGGCTAGAAACTCTCTACCACAATACGACGCATATAGTCTAGTTTCAGTCTCTCCTAATACTCTTGTAGGAGAATTCCTATGCGGTAACCTGTGTTTATCCACTGATGATACAGTAATAGGAGTACCGAAATGATTTAACTTAGCAGAAGATGTTACGAGATAGTCATCTGCTATTTTAGATAGAAGTATGTAATACATCGGTGCTATCATTACCGGATTTTTAGTTTCCACAGGAGTACCATAATAATTGAACTTAACCTTACCATATGGAGGTTTAAATTTAGACAACTCTATATCTACCACTATCTCATAAGCTCTTTTCGGATTATCCAGAGTTAGATAGATATAGAACTCCTCATCTACTATCTCTTTAATTATCTCTCTCATAGAGACAATATCATTACCCTGTAATACTTGGTTGTAAGCAGCTTTTTGTTCAGTATCGAACATATTTACAAATTCTATTACATATTCTTTAAATAAATTAACTACTTGTTCGTCTGATAATATATCGACATCTTGAGAAGATACTTCAGTTAGATTAAGTAACTCTCTTATTTTATTTATAAGCTGTCTCTTAGCTTCTCTGGACGCAGCCTTTATGTACCTCTCGTACATCCTACCTATGTTAAGTCTGGATACGGTAGCAGACGGGTCAGCTATGATATCAGCTCTATTTCCAAATTCATCTACTGGCATATCTTCGTCTTTCCATACATCCACTATCACAGATTTACCCCCGTGGAAGTCTGACAACTTAAATCCTTTAGTAGGTATTATTTCCCTAACTACTTCTATTTCTATTCTGTAAAGTTCTATCTCCTCCTTTCTATATACTTTCTTTCTTCTATACTCTTCTGATTCTAAATAACCTATACTGTTCGATACATATTTTATAAACAGTGGAGTCATTTCTAAGTTAGGGTCTGATCTTTTAAGAACGTTGTATATATCAACTATTCTTCTATGGTAATCACTCATACCCTGTACATATTTGTTAATAAACTCGTCTGGTTCCATAGGTATCATCTTGTTCTTATAATTTTTATAGACTTTAATATCTATAACTTTTCCTTTACAATATACAGCCTCGTCGAACATAGGATTAACTCTTCTTAACTCATCCTTAGACAATAGTCCTATTATTATCTCATCATCTATCTTTCTCTTTGCCATTAAAACACCGTCTGGGTTTATTTCCTCTCCTATCTCAGGGAAAGGCTTATAATGTTCATCATTTCCATAAAGATTAAGTAATACCTCATCAGGTTCTACGAATAAAACTCTTTTCTCTATAGTCTTAAATTTAAGTTTCTTAGCGAATGATTCGGATATCACTATACCATCTTCTGCAGTCTCCGGTATAGTTATCATTGCTACGTTAGCATTTAAACCAAACCCATAGTCAAAATTGCCCTCGTCATCAACATCTATAACAGTAGGCGGTACTGCTACGTATGTATCTTTTTTAACTATTGTTCCCGGGTATAACTCTCTATGATTTAATAGGAATTTGTATAGGAATCCAAAATAGGTGTGAAATTTATTAAATAATGGTATTTTCATTACGTCAACCTTACCGTCATCTAGTCTTCTATAGATGATATCATACTCTACCTCTTTACCTATGGATGGATTACTATATCTACTTATTACATCAATTATCTCTGCATCATGTAGAAACTTCTTAGATATAACATATCTACTAAGATCATTCATAGTAGGCGTCTGTATTATGTCTTTCTCAGGATTATCTATAACAAGTATCTGTGATACATGCGACGCCATCATCAATCCTCTTGGAGAAGAGTTATATATAACAAACGGGTTAAGCGCGTGAATTGAAAATAACTCATATCTCAGTCTTAACTCAGAGTTGTTATCTTTAAAATACTTTGCGTATCTATTTATAATATCCTTAATTTTGTAAAATTCATTACTCATATTTACCTCCTAATCTTGTAGTTTTATTGCATTTTAGTAAGATAACAATATATATAGTTAAAATTAAAAATATTACCCCTATAGAGCGATATCGCTCTATAGGACTCACTAAGAATATGACGGTTCATAATATATATTACTATATAACCCGAATAACCGTCAAAATATTTAAATACTTATACCTAAGTTAGTCTCTATATCTACTCTAGACATTTCATTAACTAATAATCCTTCCGATGGTTCTACACTATATATGTTAGATACATATTCGTTAATAAGTTCTTTAGTTAGGATAATACTAAGAGGATTATCCTTTGTAATATTAGCATACTTAGTTAGATAAACATGTAATAAGAAATATAAATCCTTTGGTAGCTTTTCAACTTTAGAGTCAATATGTAAATTTAAGCCTTTCCCAAGTACTATTACATTTTTATCTGTTTCATCTATATCAACTATTAAAACAGAAGAATTATATTCGTAGTGAGGAAGGATAATCTCTCTATTATCAACACTTAATTTATCATATATTACAGGTTTACTCGTATCTCCTAACGACTTTGTAAAGACTAAAGAAAAAATAAGACCTGCTTTTATTAACTGTGCTAACGTATTACTCAGAGTGGATTCTTTAAATTCATCTTCATCGTCATCTATCAGTGGATATTCCGTATTTAATTTTACAATAACACTATCGTTTAAAATATGACCATCACCACTATTTATCTCATCTCTGTTGTCGTATAACTCATCCTTTATTCTCTTAATAAAAACATTAGGATTAGCTAATAAATCATTAATCTCATCCTCTATATTAGAGATAACAAATGTAAAACTTAAATCAATCGTCTCTTTTATAAAGTAACCTTCCCTATTTACAGCTTTATAAGTCTTGTTATCTTCATTCGTTAGATATCCGTATAGCTCTCCATCTTTATCAATAGCAAAAATAAAATTACCTACACGCTCTTTTATTTCTTTTATAGGAGACCATTTAGTATAGTCTCCTATATCTTTCTCTGAATAACTAAACAACATACCTATACTCCTTTACATAATTTTATCATATAACTCTCTCCAGTGTTCTCTCACTGTTTTAATCGTTTCTTCATACTTCATCAACATAGGATAATATTTAATCATCTCGTCTAATACTTCTAAAGCATCTAACGCAGCTATAGTGTTTACTAACGAGTACACCATATCGATAACCTCGTCATCACCATCGTCTATAGCATTTATAAGTTCATCTATATTAATATTCGGTTTACCTAATAGTGTTTCTAATATCTCTAGAGCTCCTATAGTAAGGTAAACCAGTATAGACACGTGTACATCTGCTATGCGATCGTTTTTATTTACAAGTCTTGTATTCATTAGGATATGATCTCTACCGCCATTACTATCAGACATACACACGTCTAATAAATGTGCGATTCCATCTAAATCAAGTTTAGATGTGAGTATGACCGTATCTTCATCATCAAAAAGTCTATTATCACCTGTCTTTATTAAACCATTCTTAAAGTTAGCTTCGTTATCCTCATCCACAACAACTGAAAACCACTCTTCTCCACCATTTATAAATCTTACTATATATGATATACTCATTGTTCATCCTTTAATTTATTTTTTATTTCGTTTATTACACTTATACGTTTAGACTCTCTTATAGATTCTTCTAAATTTTTAAACTTGACATAATGATCTATAAGTCCATGTTTTTCTATTAACGATATTTCATACTCATAACCTGTGTTATTACAACCATCTATATCTGAATTTATCTTTACTAAAATACCTCCCAGCTCTTTTTTCATTATCTCTGCTTCTATTAAGAATCTTACATCTGGTATAATAAATATACCCGATTCAGACTCTAGTATATTTCGTTCTACTACTCTTGCAAAAATATCAATACCAAAAACATTAACTACAGTCTTAGCTATTTTAATTATAAAATCTCTCATTGTGTATTCTCTGCTACTATTGTCAAATACAATATTAATAGGTTTAATACCATTATCTTTCTTAAACCGTTCAATTGTATCAATATCTGTTTCCAAAATATTAGAAACAAGTTTCTTTAAGATATCTGCAAAATGTAGTATTTCGACTCTGCTGTTGTAAGTTTTAATTAATTCTTCTTTTAGATATCTGGCAAAAGTATCTTTACCACAATTATCATACCCTACAATCCCGATCACTGTCTTTTTGCTCATATTGCTTCTCCTTTTAGTTAGTTTGTCCTTTTTTACTAATTAATATAATGTAATTGAAATATTTTACAACACAAAATTCTATTAAAAAAACATAGACTATAGGGATATCCCTATAGTCTATAAACTATAAAATTAGGAGGTAAATATTGAATCTCAGTATATAATAAAAAGAAAAAAGATAGGGGGGTCATTTTGTAACTTCACAGTTACAAGCCCATCCGTTAGTAAAAGACCAACAGTCTGATTCTGGATCGTGTCCGTCAACTTTAGACGGGTCTATGGTGACCCATCCTTTATCTCTTATTAGACACTGTAACTCATACTCCCCTTTTTTAACTTTTTTATATTCTGTGTCTTCATACATCACTAATAATACACTTAGGATAACTATTAACGCCATTAGAAGTATTTTATATCTTCTATTCATCTTTACCCTCCTTTTTAGTTATTTGTCTTTAACCATTTTCTAAAAGCATAAATTCTATTCAATATTCTTCTACTATAGTAATAGTTAGGGGTTGTACCTCCGTTATAACAACCCCATATTTTAAACCAGTTGTTCTTATGCTTCTTTCTTAATTTTATAAGCTTAGATATAGAGTACCTTAAGTTATAGTAACTATCTCTTATTAACCTAGTGCGGACTTCTATTCTCCTATATTTGTTTCTATAATTAAGTCCGTTGTCTATCATGTACCAGTATAGGTTTATACCCATTAAACCGTAGTCACCTGCTTCGTTATCTCCCCATTTATTAAACTTGGATTCTTCCCAAGCTATCGCTACGCAAGTATAACCTAGATCATACTCTAGACAGGTCTTGTACACCTCACTCAACCAGAATTTCTGGTCATCAGACAGGTTTTTTAACTCTTGATAATACTCATTTACCAGTCTCCTATCTTTATGTACGACTGATATTTCAGTCGTATTCATTGTTTTCCCATATAGGGTTAACGTATAAATTAAAATAAATAAGAATCTCATTTTCAACTCCTTTTTTCTTTTTTTTTGTTTATTTAATTACATCTCAGTAAGATATAAATGAAATTTATAAAAAAATTAAGATATACCTAATAAGGTGTAAAAAAATCAATAAGGAGGTATGTATGTTACATTTGGAATCAGTTACAGGAGCTAAGTTTACAGTAGAATTTGAAACAAATAAACCAATAAACGACAGTAGGGTGTTATTGAGATTCTTAAAGCCAGGAGAAGATGGTTGGATGTACTATGCACCTAATACTAAATTTAAAGATATATGCGGTGTAATAACACACTTAGAAGAGAATGTAGAGACAAACGGTACATATTTTATTGTAAGTAATCTAGAAGAGAAACTATGACATCTATGAGACTTAACGGTCTCATAGATGTATTTCTTTTTTAGTGAATTAAAAAAAGAAAGGACTTAGATATGTTATCCGTTTTATCTGATTATACTAATTATAATAATCCTCAACTTGATGAAAGATTGTTAAATTACTGGGAGAATATAATAGCATCCGGTTATATAACGGACGATATGGTTGATATAGTAACAATAGAACCATATGAAGTTTATAAATGGATAAGAGACTTAAGAGGACTTATTAAGACTAAATTTAAAATACCTGATGTATATATCTATCCTAATATTAGAATAAACAATCTAAGTAATTATGATTTTAAGATAGATTTTGAAAGAGGTAAGCTACCTACAAAACTTAAGATAATAAAAGGTGAGATACTACAAGACCTATATAACGATTATCTCGTTAAATATAAAGAATAAAAAAATAAACATAACACGTGACTATATAGTCACGTGTTATTTATTATATTTTTCAATCGCTTTCATAGCTTCATCTATAGATGAAGCATTTTCATCGACACCATAAGCGTCTTTCATGAACTCTGAAAAGTTACTGTACTTTATATTTTTGTAATTAACAGAGAGGTTATTATTCCTCTCTGTAAGCAGAATGATATTTCCTTTATTATCAACTGTCATAGTTTGTCTCATCACTGTCTCCTTATATTAATTTACATCATTAGTACAGGATCATAATCACCCTGGTTACTTACTTGTGATTGAATATTATTCATTTGTTGTGGTTGAGGTACCGGTGTCATAGGATTAACGAATCCGCCAGTCATAGTCACAGGTTCGTTTACTGATTCCATAGCAGCAAGTTCAACAGGGTCTAGTTCAGATTGAGTCGTTTGTTGATTAGGTTGTACTGTTTTTCTATTAGGCGTTACATAACCTATAGTAGTTTGTTGCTGAATCATTTGCTCGATTTCAGAATCTTTAGGTATGAATTTTAAATCTTCCTTGAGTTCAGTTAAGAACTTATCTAAATCATTTACATTTATTTTCAACTTCCTTAGCTTAAGTTCTACAAACAATTCTTCTTCAATATCTTCCTTAATATCTTCTATAGCTTTATTAGTCTTATCGACTAATTTGTCATAGGTTAGCAATAATGAATGTAGTCCAGGTGCTACATTGTTTTTACTACCTATGATGATGCCTTTAATGAGCTCATCAACATCTTTGAATATATATTCGTATCCTGATAAAATAGCTCCTTTGTCTTTATTTCTTAATTTAATTCCATTAATATCGTCTTGCTTTACTTTAAAGTCTATGAGTCTATTATACATATGGAATTGAGTAGAAGCTATCTTATTATACTTTTCATTATTGATGGTAGTACCTTTCTGAAGATATATATGTAAGAAATTATCTAATGGATTTTTAGAGCTGGTGCTGTTTTTATAGAGAGCTCTTAATGCATCTAAGATACCCGTATCTACGAGTTTCTTAATGTTTGAGTTTTTATACCTGTTTAGTAATTCTATAAATTCTATAGCGCCTGGGCTAGCTGCTTCGCCCATAGCGATATTTATTAATACTTCCATAATGGAAACAACTCTATTCTCTAATCTTCTATACATAATCTCTCTTAGTTTATTAAGAGATACATCTACTCCTTTAATAGGGTCCTCGTATGCTGGATTGAAAAATCTATAAGCAGCTTTATATTTACCGTTCTCATCTTTGATTATAAGATTTTCTATATTCTCTTTAGTAGGTAACACAAATTGTAAACCATCCATGACAAGAGGGGTAAGAGTTTTACCCGTTTTAACGAATATTCTTCCTTTTTCATCTACAACTAAACCTAAAGCTTCTAATATATCTTTATAAAACTCATTTATTCTTTCCATTGTTAACTCCTTTTTTTTTTTATTGTACAATTTTTGCTGTTTGAGAATCTGTCATATATTTGAGTTCACCAAGAGCGACATCTACAATATTTTTATAACTGCTGGTGACTTCGTTAAATTTATTAACGTCTGATAATAGTGAGTTATAGAGATTATCTGCGAACGTAGGATATATAAACAATATCTCAGGTCCACCGTTCACAGATATTGAGATTTTGGTTTCTCCAAGTATACTAGCATAAACGTTAATATTCAACACTAAACTATTATTATATGTTATAGCAGGGACCACTAATTGCTCAAACTCTAACTTAAACTTGTTTACCAAGTACTTAACATCGAGATCTCCTGTTACAGGAGTAGCGTGAATAGGCGTGAGGTAAATACTACCGTCTATGGTGGCGTTAGTCATCGTGAATGTAATGGACATTAGCATGTTCTTTGTTATTAGCGTTGATACCATGTCTCTTATCATAGTTGATAACTTAGCTTCTATGGTAGGTATATATACCTCCTCAGAAACGTTACTTGTTAGTATATCAGGCATTTCCATAGTAGGTTGCCCTACTTGTCTTATGATTGTTATTTTGTTTAAAACAGAATTATCCAACAATGCTAATTCTTTAATACTAAAATACATACGACCTTTTGTTATCCTTAATAACGATTTAATAAATGAGTTATATAGAAGAATGGATGTAGGATCGAGTACGCTATCGCTTGCTTTTAATGTATCATAAACATTTGTACCATCGGTCATAATCGCGCCCGTTATAAGACCGTTCAATGTCTCTGTGACATGTATAGTTGGTAATAAGTCGGGTTTCTTAATAGCCGATATAATTTTAGTAGTTGAAGAAGTATTTGCGCTAGAAATAGCGTCTCCTGATAATTCCAAATCTTCTATTTTTCTCATAATGTCCACAGGTCTTAACATAAACTTAGCGTTGGTTAGATCATCAATAGTGTAATACTCACCTGTACTGATATCGTACTCAAGATTTAATGTATTAGTAACCCTATAATAAGTATACGGGTTACCAAATTTGTCAACATTTGTAACTTTTGTTAGTATTACCATAGTGTTAGGATATAGTAACATGCTCTCATCGACTGCACCTGTAACTGGATTGAAATTAGGCGTATCGGTAAATCCTGTTAAATACACCATCTCGTCTACACCTGTCACAGCGTCAGTATACTTAATCACTAGTAGAAACACACCTCTTGGTTGACCCCATCCGCCTGGTATTTCTGTAGGAAGCACTTTGTCCCCGGGTTCTATAATGTTCATACCCGACAACTCAAGCGGGTTTATTTTTACGTCATAGCCAGATAGTTTAGTCTTTAATAAGTCTACTATCCTGTTTAAATCCTCACGGTCTACATTAAGATTAATCGGTCTAATGACCATATCTTTATATCCCTCAGTAGGGATGATATAGAATTGTTCCACTGTAAAATTTGGAACTGTTGGTTGATTAAATAGTCCTTCTGGATTCATATTTACCTCCTGTTTTTTTTTTGTTTTGTTGCAGTTTAGTAAGATAGTTTTAATAAAACTTACAAATTAATTAACTGTATATTCTATCTTAATTAGTAGCTCTGTTAGTATACTTCTAATAGACGTAGGAACCTCTATTATCCTCTTTCTACTACCTGTTACTTCTTCTATAATATTTTCTGGTAACATACATAAATACTGAGTAGTTAACATCTTCTCGGCAATCTTTGTTATATATTTCTCTACAACATTATCCACTTTAGTTATGATATTCTTTCTTTTATTAAAATTGTAAACATTAAGAGGAAATTCCTTTGCTAACAATTCCTTAGTAATTGAATCAAGTTTTGTTTTACTATTTATACTAAAACCAATACCACCAGGTGCTTTTTGACTAGACAATACCAAAGACATGTTTTGGAAATCTAATTCCCAAGCCACAGTAGCTGCTACTGTTAATACATTTTTAATATTCTTAGCGTCTACATACAAATAAGCTCTCGGGTCTATAATCTTCTTTAATATAATAAACGCTAGTTTGATATTTACTTCTGGTATTTCTTTAGGAGATATACTATGTATGGCATGTTCAAACATTTTTAATTCTTCACTTGGTTCCTTACCTGTATAAAACCTATACATCCTACGTATATCGCTAGTGGCAAATTTGAACTCCTCTATCCAACCTTGTGTTAATTCAGTAGGTATCCTATAGCTTTCTATAATACTCTCAGTATCTTCGCCATCCTGGCTACTTATATAATACTTCTTAATCCTGATATTAGAAGTAGCAGTATTCTTAATCTCTAATTTATTACTAACGTAACTATAAAGAGTATTTATTATACTCTTATCCTCAGTATCGTTAATCTCGTTTCTTAGACAAAGTTTAGTAAACAACACTCCTCCAAGTATACTATAGATGAGATTTTCCTTATCTATACCCCTTTTAATTAAGCGTATGTTAAGCTCTTCCTCGTTCGTCTCTATGTTCTTAACAAGTTTTTCTATATACCCTATTAACTTCTTAAATGGAGGGGTTTCTGATATCTCATGCTCCAGTAGAAAATTGATTAGAATTAGCTCTCTATAATTCTCTGGTATTTTACCGGTATTGAATTCAGCGTACATTCCGATAGGACCTATAACCGACTTAATAATAGTCAATAACGCAACAAGCTCTATATAATCCTCCTTGAGATAAGTTTGAACTCTACTACCTTCTTTGTTTATCTCTATAGATAAGTTAAACTCATCGTCTAAATGAGATAACGGTGTTACAATATTGTATTTCTTTATGAAATCTTTAACTTCTTGAAAATTAAACATATCCAAGATAGGACCAACCACCTTATAATCCTCTGCTGTTATATGGTCGTAGTTAGTGAGTTCTAGGATATTATTATACACTTCTACATTTCTATTAAATAGTTTTTCTTTAAAACCGACTCCTTTCCAGTCTACGTACTTATTGAGTACGGTAAACATGCCTTTATCGTAACTATCTCTACTTCTACGATTAATTAGAATCTCTATCGGAAATTCTATCTCCTTATCTTTGTAACTAACAAGGACACTTGTATCTTTATATACGTCCTTAATTTTGTAAAATTCATTACTCATATTTACCTCCTAATCTTGTAGTTTTATTGCATTTTAGTAAGATAACAATATATATAGTTAAAATTAAAAATATTACCAATTATGGAGGAATTATCCTCCATAACTAAAATAAATCATCATCCTCCTCTTTTGTTTTATTATTTTTGTCAGTCTTGTCGTTTTTATTAAAGTTTAGGTTAACTTCAAATACATCTTCTTCTGTAAACGGCGGTATCTCGTCCAAAATCTTATTAAGTTCTTTTATATAAGCTTCTGTAAAGAAGTTACTAAGCTCTGTATAATCGTTAAGCTTCTCTCCATTTTTGTAGAATACATAATACTTGCTTGGTAATAATTTAAACGGGTATTTAACCCCATTTTCCAACATTATGTAGTTAATTAAGTGGTCTTTAACTTTCTTTTTACCGATATGTAATTTACCTTTAATTATTAAACTATTATTATCCTTGTTGTTAAAATCCCTACTTTTAGACTCTATCGTATAACTTATCTCTTCCTGACTATCTATTACTTTTCTTAAATATTGAACAACTGTTCTTAGAAGGACAGTATTCAAAGCAATTCTAGCATCTTTAATACTTCTGTTAGTCTCTCTGTCTATAACACCCAAAGATACATAACCATCTCTGTATCCCCAGTTTAGTATATACTCTTTATCACCGACTTTATCCAACAGTGTAAGTCTTCTTAATCTTAAAAATACTGATTTCGGTATCAACCTTACTTTATTTTCCATAAATAACTCCTTTTTGTTTTTATTAAATTCAGCTCAAATAGAATTCTTTAAATATTCTTGTAACATTTACCTATCTGTTCATTGAGTAGTTTATAAAGCATAGGATCCTTTATTTCTAAATCAAGTTTTACTTTACTTAAGGTAGTAGAACTTGTCCACTTCATCTTTTTAGCTATCCCATATATATGTTTCTTAAGTTTAATCTTACCTGGTTTTACATAGTTATTACAACCAAATATAGCTAGAGTGATATAGTTAAATGGTATAATAGATAAATCATGGTCTCCGAATTTAGATAATTTAGTATACCATAAAGTGTAAGGTTTTATGTCTCCTGTAAAAGATTCGATTAGATTCACATATTTCTTATACTGAAATCTTATCAAATCTATGGAATTATGTGTTAGTATAAGATAATTAACCGAAGGATCGGGTTGTGGTAATGGTTCTATCTTTACAACAGCTTCGTCGGTTACATATCTTACAAAGGATTTAGCATATTCTTCAGATATCTGGTTATTGAAATTTAATTCCTCCAACAACTTATAATTGTTATAGCATTTCTTTATCTTCTTATGGTCGATATCTTTTCTATAATAAAATTTAACCTTCAGATGTTTATCGTTTAGGATATTTAGGAATATCTCTAAATCTTTTATAAACAGATTTTTTATTTTATCTTTATACCTATTTCCTGTTAATATTTCTTTCTTCCATTTACTCTTTTCAGATATATCCTCTACCGGATTTAACGCAGTAATAAAATTTCTTACTAAAGTAGTGAAATTAATAAGTAAATAATCATAATCACCTCGTCTTTTCTCGTAAGATAAAATAACAGCTTCGGTAGGGTAATTTATAGGAAGTATATCTCCTGTCCATACTGTAACATCCATTATTTACTCCTTGTTACTCTATATACAAATTAATTAAATATTATTATAAGGAGCTTAATATCAAGTCTAACTCTTCATTAAGCAGTTCTTTATCGTAATTATCATTTTTTAATTCTTCATAAATCAATTCCCTTATATTATCTTCTGTTATCTTAAAGGTATGTGACACATTCTCTACTTTATTCTCATTATTGTTTTTTGTTTTATTTACCTTAACTACTATGTTTATATCTGGTCTAACGGATTTTACGTATTTAACAAGTTCATTAACGTTGTTCTCTTCGTTAACTATAAGTCTGATATTAGAATACTTTGGTATGGATTCTATTATTTTCTTATAAGAGTTTATATTCTTATCTGAAATATCTATTGTTTTAAAATTAATAGCTAATCTGTTTTCCAAAAACATAGTATTCACACCGTCTTCATTTATTTCAACTAACCAACCACCCTTCTTGATATCTTCGTCTGCGAATGTTAACCTATCAAAACTACCAGGACATAGTATAAACGATTTATACTTATTGTTTTTAAAAATAGACTGGTTATGAATGTGTCCTACAATTACTAAATCATTAGTTATGGATAGATAATCATCTTCATTATGTAAGAAATCTAATCCTTTAACAGGTAATTGATAATTAAAAGCTCCATGCATTATTACTATGTCCACTTTCTCCATATTGTGCTTCTTGAGTGTTGATTTAACTAGCTCATATGTTTCCTCACTAGTTTCTCTTATCTCGTCCGGTATATATAGAACAGAAACTTCAGCATTATCAGTTCTTATTACTTCAATATCGACATCTTCGTAGTATTTAAAATCTATATCGAGATGTAAATTTCCAATAATCTTATACAGTAATTTAGTCTGTTTCCAATCATGGCTTGGTGTACCTTCTAGTATTCTAAGCTTTATATTGTTTTCACTACAGTACTTAGCTAACTCTGATAACCACGTATACGCTTCCATACTTTCTATACTATTAGGAGACAATAACCTATCAAAAACATCTCCTGATATAAATATAGCGTCTAAGTTATTTATATTAAACAAATGTTCGTAATCTTTAAACCATATTCTTAAGTTATGAGTTATGAACTCTGTAGGGGTTTTGTTATGACCTAAATGTATATCCGATAAAACTAAAAATCTAAACATAAATACCTCCTAAAGGATTTGAAAATGAAAAATCTATTACCAACTATGACTATATTTGGTTTAACAAAAGATCCAGTTATTCTAATGGAAAAGATATTTCTATATTTCGTAACATCAGACTATTCTCAATCGGTAACATTCTACGGTAAAATAAAATCGTTTAAATGGATATATCAGAATTACAAAAACGATGATAGTGAGTTAGTATCTAGAATAAAAGAAGCTCTTACAGATTATTATCTTCTATATTTTAAAGAAGTAAATGTTAGTGTAAACATAAAAGAAAACGATAACAAACCAAGAACAATAGGTATAGAAGTAGCTGCTACATACGAGAATAATAAGACTTATTATCTATCTGAGATAATAGAGATCAGTGCTAATGATAATATAAATATTGACAGATATTTACTAAGATGACTACATTACAACCAAAGTAAAGGACTAAATGATGAAACCTGAAATCAACAAGAAATATTTACATCTTTTAGAGGAAGCGATAGCTTCATCTGCTGAAGAAATAAAGAAATTCGTAGAAGTAGAAAGTGATGAAGACTTAAACAGAGTTAGTGAATCTGTGTTTGTAGAATATATCCTACCATACTTATTAGGTAAAGTTGAACATAACGAGGAGAATAATAGAAGGTTCTTTATAAACTTTTACAATATCGCAGGCGATCCTAAAAGACCATTTATAGTAGTAGATGATAAGACTAATGAAAAGTTATTTACAGTACCTCCGTTATTAGGAGATTATGATAACGTTAACACTCCACTAGAAGAGATAAGTTATGCAACAATAGTTAACAACTATAACCTAACAGTAGAGAATAACAGAGTACTTGCTGAAAAGGAATTAGAACCTGTACTAGAAGCTATAAGTAAGATTGTTAAAGTTAATCCAAGAGATATAAAAAACGTAATAGAGTTTTACAATATGATAAAAGAGAGATATGGTAGCTTGCTTGAAGAGAGTAAGGAAGTAGAACAACAAGACAAAGATGACGATTATGATTTATTAGAGTATGAGGAGTAATTACTCCTCATACTTCTTTAACTATTTTTGTATTAATTATCTCTCCATACATTATTCCTCTTACCATGTTGTTCTCATCATAGTTTTGTTCTACGTCTGTAATAGAGACTATAAACTTGCTGTTACCATTTATTATAGTAAGTAGGATAGGAATATTCTTATTGAGCTCTAACTTGTCTAAGACTCTATCTACAGTATATCTTAATAATAATCTAGACCATAAATCATCATTCTGCAGTGGTAAATACCTATCATAGTTAGGAGTTATGGATTTAAATATATCTATAACTACATCAATATCTTTCTTATCTAAAATAATAACATATTCATTTTTATCGTTCTTCCTCAGTTCCATCTTCTGTCCTTTTATTATTTGTTCCTCTTCTCTTTCTGTACGACCACAGGATTTAAAACATCTAAAACTAATGCACTGGTAAGTTCTCTATTTAAAACATCGTAGGATATATGCATTTGATCAATTCCACCCTGTAGAGCTTTTATTTTATAGACCTTATTACCGTTAATGGTATCAGATACCGAATAAAGATAAGTTATACCCATACCTGGATAAACAACTTCTTCTAAAGCACCTCTATCCCATAATCCATCAAAGTTTTTAATACTTATACTCATTTTGGTTGTTTTTTTACTATTAAGCATTTGAGCCATGGCGTATTCGTTAGACGTATATCCTACATATTTCTTAGTTTTAGCTCCTAATACATCGTTATCTAAAGTTAACATTTTTATCTTTAGTAAATCGTCTATATTTTGTTTAAACTTATCTGAACAGTTTTTGGTGTTTAAAGAACCATTATCTTCGACATAATCTTTAAAAACATCCGAAACATCTATACCGTAGTATCCAACCTCTTCTTGTAGTAAATGTTCAAATCCTGTCTTAGATACATCTACCTTAGACGCTACTACCTCAACATCGCCTCCTTTTACCTTTTTAAAACTCATATCGTTGTAATCCATAATGCTTCTAGCCGAGTTATAGATACGTAATCTAGGACCTTCTAAACTATAAGCTTTAGGATATACATATACAACTGGGCAATCGGGACAGTTTGTATGTTTTTCAGATGTTTTACTAAAATATATGTTAGGTAATCCCGAGAACAGTCCATAATTCTCTTGTAGATAAGCTGGTAACTCGTGTAATTTAACAACCGGTGATATGACTATCCTATGTACATCATTATTACCAGGAGCTATGTATAAGTACATTTTCTTACTTAAGGCTTTAGATACTTCATTAGCTATAAGTTTACCTAATATACCAACAGGTGTATCTCTATAAGTCCCGTAGACTTCAGTCTGTTTAAAGAACAATAACTCTCCTATCACTAACTGTGCTTTAACGTATACAAAATCGGATTTATTAAGCATTTCACTATCTGCTATGTTATGTAAACTTGCTATTGTTTCTTTTTGTTCGCTACCTGCGTCTAAAACAACTCCTTTATATTTTCTACATCTTAGTTTATCTTTAAATATGTTATCTTCTCTTTTTACGCATAACGTAAATTCTAACCTATCCTTATTAGGAAGAATAAATTTATTATAGTCTCCTTTAGGAAGTATAAACTCAACCGTAATAACATCTGTAAAATTGTTATAAAAATCTCTTACCACGTCGATGAATTTTATCTGTTTTATAACTAAGTCATGTTCTTCTGTATGTAAATATAGATAAAATGTAGGAAATTCTAATTTCCAAGAACTAGATATAACCTGTTGTATATGTTTTTCCAACGGTACGTTAATAATACTCATAAATACTCCTTTATCTCTATTAGTTCATAGGAAACCAAAATATAAAAAAGATATAGAGGGTTAACCCTCTATATCATCGAGATTTAATTTATACATACCATATCTTCTATTTAGTCCTTTATTAGTGTCAGTAGGTGTATTATTATTATCAATTTTAACTTTATGCTCTATACTTCTAGGTGTCATAAATTTACCGAATCTTTGTTTAGTATAATTAGTATACCTATCATTATCGTTAATAATCTTCCCTATATACTCACCGTTCTCTTTAACTATTTTTTCTAACGCTATCTCCAGTTTAAATAGAAGTTCTTCTCTCTCTTCTTCATTAGGGAATGGCGTGTTTTTTAATATATCTATAACTTCTGTTAACTTTTCGTATATATTAGGTATATACTTAACAGGTTCTTTTACAAGCACAGGCATACCGTCGTTGATTATATCCGCTATCTCTAATAGGGACTTATAACTGTCTGTTAGTTCTAAACTCGATTTTTTATCAAATCGACCATTAATTTCAGTGGTATGCATACCAAAGTATTTTAACTCTTCTGGAGAATATAAATAAATACGTGGAACTTTCACAAAGTATTTATTTTTAGTAAGTATCTCCATAATAGTAGCTCTACTATTAAACAATGGATGATTTCTTGGTAACATTTTTAACTCCTAAAATAGAAAATGGTTAGTATAGTTATTCTTAAATTTGTAAAATCTTAAAATATTAATAACCACAGGGATCTTGTAATACATATGTCGTTCATTATCAGATTTTATTAATTCATTTATTTCATCTAAGATTTCATCTAGGATATTCAAATCGATGTTAATATCGTTAATAACGCTATAAACTCCTAATTCTATAGGAGAATCAAATACCACTTCTTCATCATTATCCTCTGGTATTAAATTATCATATAGTGTTTTAGAAAATACGTAATATGGTTCATTCTCATCTTTAGTTAATCTAACTATCTTATCCATTTGATTATAAGCATAGGATTTCAAGAAGGGTGTGAAGAACGTATCTATAGCAGGTTCTATGGTGTAGTGTTTCATTAGACCATATGCAATCTTATCTCTATCTAAGATAACATCAAATATAGAACGTTCTTCCATATTTAAATTAGTTAAAGTTACGTCTTTAATGTTAGTTAATCCTATCAAAGATACGACGTATTTTTCAAAATACGGGTCTACTACCAAGAAACCGTTCTCATCTCTGAAACCTATATTATAGTTATTATACGATGTTATAAATCTTCTTTTCCATATTTCTAATAGTTCATTCTCTCTTTTTATAACTTCTCTAATCGTTATATATCTGGACTTCTCATAGAGTATTTCTTCTCTAGAGCTGTTTAATTTATCATCAGCTATTAACTCTAATGCTGTGTTCTTTTCTATTTTATTTAAATCCTTATCAGAAGGGAATAAATAAAACTTAAATGTTATTTTAAATATCCTACTAAAGTTATAAGTTATAGCGTCTGTAGTAGTAACTACAAATAAACCTAATCTACCGTCGTATAACTTAGCTAAAAAGAAATCCCCTGGTTGAGGTTCTATACGAGATTTTATATAACCAGTACCCTCGTAATTGTTTAACTCAGTAGCTTCTATAGGAGACTCTAAGTATAAAGACATATTGTCTATTTTTGTATATTCAACTATTAAGTCATCAAGTGTAAAATCTGGATATTCGTAGACCTCAGCATTACCTTGTGATTTGTTAAAATATGTTACTTTAATAACATAACCAGGTAACTGATTTATAACCGAATCTATAGGTGTTTGAGATTCGAATATATAGTTATAGTTAGTTTTATCCGCTATGGCTATACCAGTGTCTATTTGTTTATCGTTTTCATTTATAACTGACCTTGTATAACTTTCATAATCGATTCCATCATTAAACAATCCCATTTATTACTCCTTATTCATATCTTTTACAGCTTCTAACAGTAAAGGACTCATTTCTCTAGCGGATAATGCCGTTATAGTTAAAGCGTTGATTGTTTTCATTATAGACCTATCTGACATAAGATAATAGTTCTCTATGTCTCTAATAGCAAAGAACTGACCTAAGACACTAAAATACTCAGTATTGACTTTATAGTTAATATTTCTAAAATCATTAGCGATACGTATAACCAAATGATAAACTGGTCTTAAGTCTATATATACACGATCCTCGTTATTTAGATTATGATCTAATATCCTTTTATCTATCAAATCTCCTCTCTTAAGCTCTAAATCTAAATCTTCTATATATGTATCTTCCTTAACTATTTCTAGATACTTATATGGTAAATCGTCTATATAGATTTCCATATGAAATACCGACCCCTTTAATTTAAATATCTCTGAGCTATGATTGTCGATGATGTAGTCAATAACATCCTTACTATATCCTAAGTTTAATAACTCGTATAGATTAAGGTAAACCATAGAACGAGGACTAATACGTAATAATAAAACGTTAATAACTTCATACCCGTTATAAGTAAGATAGTTTCTCCAAATATCATAGATAGGATATACCCTTTTTAAATTGTTCTTTAATCTATAGAACGTATCTAGGTATTTACTAATATCTTTATGTATAGCTTCCAATATTAATTCTTTTAGTTTGTTATAATTAGTGACATTCTTATCTAAGCTATGTAATTCTTCTATCTTCTTTTTATAATCGAATAAGATATCATAATCGTCTTCTATGTCTTTAAATATTTTAATGTACTTATCAACATCTATAGTGTTCATTAACTCTCGCATCTTTTTATAAACGAGGTTATTAACTCTTTCCAAATAAGTGTTTATAAGTTTATCGTTGTAAAGAGACCTTTCTATAGGTAATGCTACTGACTCTATAAGTCTATCTGGTATTATTATAAACCTCTTTTCTATAGGTCTGTTAGCTACTAGTATAGGATATTGAACTTTTAAAGATGTTATTATGTCTAAATTAAACCTTAGACCTATCTCTATAGAAAACCATCCATCTTCTCTTTCTATTTCTTTATCTAAGAACTCTGCTGAAAATGGGATAGCTAAATCCTTATATTTTATACGATATATAGGCAGTTGTTTCTTCCCTGATTTACTATTTAAGAAATCAAGTTCTATAGTAGAAAACTTAGTAAAATATTTGAACCATAGTTCTTCGTCGTTATACTTTAAATAGCAGATATTTCTAACTAAGTCTAATAGGTTATTAGGTATGGAGAAAAATACATCTGCATCTGTTACTAAATAGTTAACATCATCTATCTGACCCATCTGAAAATGGTTAAGTAATTGCTTAAGTTCATTTTTAAATCTACTTCTTATCTTAAGTGTTAAATTAAAAGTATGTGATATAGGTTCTCCAAAGATTTTAAAGTATTTCAAATCTTTATCGTCGAATAAAACTAAACCGTCGTTAAATCTAATACTATTAACGATACTGCCTTCATCATCATGTCTGACCTCATATGTTACGTCTATAAATCTTTTCTGGTATTGCGTGGAGTAATCGGTATCATACATACCTGAACCGAAAACATCGGCATCAGCTGTAAATGTTAAATAAGGATCAGGGTCTTTTAAGTATTTTATAGAAAAAGACTTAACAACCGATGTTATAAGTGGTTTATATATAGTATATTCTAAATTGTTCAAAGGTACTCTAGCTATAATCATAGATAACTCCTAATAGTGTTTTCATCAAAAACAAAAGCATATAAGTGTAGTAGGACTATCCTACTACACTCTCTATTATTTCTCTATTTGTAAGCTGTCCTAATAGATACACTAGAACATCGTTGTAGTGTTTATAATCATCGTTAAGACTTCTACACTTATCAAAGAGTTTTAATGTAGACTGATTATAGAGGTTAATTACCTTTAGTATATACACTTCCCAGTGGTCTTTACTGGTTATATTGTTTTCAAATACCTTAGACAAATCTTTTAATACATTTTTGAATTCTGTTTGTAAATTATAATCATTAGCAAATACATCCGTAGTATTAGTGTATACTGTGTCGACTAATTTACTTAAAGCATTATTAGTTATAAACGGTTTATTTTTAAAAATATATCCATTAAGCTCTTCATCATTTATTATTAACTCTAACGTCTTTGCTAATCCCATTACAATACTATCTGTCATATCGTAATAAAAATTACTTATAAAAGGATTCTCGTATTTGTCTTTAAATTTAAAAAATAAAGGTAAATTAATTACTTTCGGCGTAATCGCGTTATTAGTTTTTTTTAACATATTTAACATATAAACTCCTTGAATGTTTTCTCAATGAAAAAAGATAATAGATAACGGACTATAGTCCGTTATCTAGTTTATTAATCAAGAGAAATTTTTGAACAAACTTTTGGTAATTCAGCGTAAGCTGATATAGCTTTTGTAACTTTTCCTGTATCTTTAGTAAACGTAGAAGTCTTGTCACCGACTGCCTGTACTATACTTTTTACATTGCTTAGTATCGGAATATCAGCTTTAGTACCTGCACCTGTTTTACCCATTTCTGTATTTAATTTTTCTTCTATATCTTCTATTTCTGCTTTGACCTTATCAGATATATTTTTAATGTCTGTAGCGATACTACTAGCCTGCTCTCTATAGAACTCAGTTACTTTACTATAATCCATTAGTTCTTTAACACTTAAAGGTTTAACGTTTTTGTAAAGTTTTTCAGTGCTGATAGTAAATTCTTTATCTATAGCTTCTGTTTGCCATTTAATTAATTTCAGTAATTTCTCAACTGCTTCTTTACTGAATTTTTTATTTTCGAATTCTTCAGCAACAGCGTCAATATCAGATGGAATATGGTATAAAGTTCCTTGTATTCTAAGTTTAATTTCGTCCCTATTTTTGTCATCAGCTGTAATAGTTGTACTACCTGGAATTAGAATTGATTTATATTTAATTCCATTTTGTTTTTCAAGTTTAGCAAGTCTTTTACCTGCTTTACCATTAAGTTCATCGACGACAAATTTGTTAATACCTGTGAATTTCACATCTAAATCTTTAGCAAGTTTAATTGTTTTTGCAACTAAGTCTTTAAATTGTTTAGATACTTCAGAATTCTTTTTACATTTCTCTTCAGTATTGTTGTTACAGCCAGTCTCTGCTTCTTTAAGAGCCTTTAATAAATCTCCCATTGCACCTTTAGGGTTGAAGTTTTTAATCATTTCGTGTAGTTTTTTATAGAAGTTAACTACTTCTTTATCAACATACCAGTTAACCATTTTTTCAACATCAGGAATAGATTCTAGTTTACCACCAGCGTATAGATATTCAGGTACTTCTTTAACTACTTTAAAGAATGCTTTCTCTACATCTTCGTCATCAAGGTTACAATCTTTTACTTCAGTAACACCTTTCTCTTCTAGTTTCTCAGCAGTTTCTTCAGCTTTTTTAGCTACATTTTCTAGTTGTTTGCTTTCGAAAAAGCTTTTAACTTTATCAACAAGTTTTTTAACGAACTCTATAATTTTCTTAATTACTTTTTTAATTCCTTCAACAACTTTATCTAGGAATCCTTTCTTAGTAGAAGCTGCTCCTTCTTGGTCATTGTCTTCAATACCTGCAGCTACTTCTTCTACAGGAATGTCTACACCTAGAAATGTCGCAGTAATAGCTAAACTTTCAATACCGTATGTTACTGTAGCTTTATTAGCAACACCTTGTGCTGCGATTTGTTCGTCTAAATCAATACTTTCAGCAAGTGCTTCTTCAGCTCTACCTAACATTTCAAGTTTAACCATTTCCATATTTAGGTCGTTAAGTCCTGCACCGATCTCTAACGCCACGATAGCTGGGTCGATATCATCTTTACCTATGAATCTGTCATCTCTTAAGTCTAAATCTAAAAATCTCATTTTGTTCTCCTTGTTTTTTTGATTTAAAATATCAAAATATGTCGACTTTCCTATTAAAGAATTTTTTAATATTCGTGAGCCATAATGTAGTTTTTAAGAGACTCACAATATCCGCTTTTATATATTTCTTTACTAGATTCTAATAACGCTACTGCTGTTTTTAGTACAGCATTATAATATTGTACTTTAATCCCAGATGTCTTACTATCGAAGTTACCTGATTCTACTGCTATAGTAGCTTTTCTTAGTTTCTCTATCTTCTTAACTATCTTATCCCCATTTAGTTTCTTCTTAATCTTCTCACTAGCTTCCTGAAACGCAGTTACTACGTTATCGATTTCATTGTAAGACATAGATTTTATCTTAATGTTTTCTACCTTATCTATGTTAATACCGAGTTTACTTAATTCGAGAGCTTCCTCTTTTGTTATGTATAAGTCGTCTAGACCTTTGATTTCATCTGCTTTCATTTTAGATAAAGTTTCAGGTTTAACGATAGATACCTTAAGATATTTAACACTTCCGTTTTCTATACCTTTTAATGGAAACGGTATAACAAATACTTCAAAACCATCTTTTCTATTTTTCATACCCTCTTCTATTATTTTCTTAAGTAGGTCATTTCTATTAAACATAGTTTTTAAAGGACTCAATGCGTGTATAATCGATTTATTCTTTTCTACAAGATAACCTACTAAAGTATTATCGTTAACTGTGTCGTTCTTCATACCTTTGACTATATTGTTTAGACTATCTACTGTATTATCAAACGTAATAACATTATCTGTAAAAAGAGTTAGAGTGGACCTAACATATTCCATAGTCATAGTAGGGTCTATAGTATTGTTGTTCTTTAATGCGGTTAGTATAAAGAAGTCCTTATACTTAACTATAGATTTAAACTTAAATTCTTTTAAATCCAGAGGTTGATTTTTGTTTCCATTCTTTTCATCTATTTTTTTACCTAATATATCTCTGTAACGTATAATAGCTGCCAGATATAATTTCTCTGTTAATGATATACCTTTATTAAAGAAACTGGAAACAAACGTTAATATCCTATCTAAAATCTTTAAAATAAACTTAAATATACCTTTAGCTATTCTCTTAGCTGATTCAACCATAGCATCGGCATCTTCAGTACCATATGATATATTAATCCCAGTATAAGCAAAAACAGAAGGACTTGTTATTCCTTCTTTATTTATAAGCGTTAATAAATAATCTAGTTCCTCTATACCTGAGTTTATTTCCCTTTTAAGTTCTATATCACTTAGACTATGTTCAAGGTAGTCGTTTAGTAACTCTTTTGCAGTTTCTACTTCTTTTAAAACAATTCTTTCACTCTCCCTATACTGAGAGTCTAAGTCTAAGAATTTCATACTTTCTCCCTTTCCTCTAAGTATTTATAATATTTGTCTAAAAACGCTTTCTCTGCATCTAAGTCTATGTAGTATGCCTTTATTAAATTAGGGTTATCTAATATCACTCTTAAATCAGTAACAGCCATCATAACTATGTTTTTAATAAACTTAGTTAGTACTGAAGATATAACCTGTTTTATACTAACGGAGACATTAACATATAGACCTGTTAATTCATTTATAATTGATCTCTTCCATTCCAGATATTCGTTATAAGACATAGGCTTACCATCTACATAAATAGGATTTTTCTTATATTCCTCTTTACTTTTTCTAACGTTTAATTTATACGTATACTTAATAGAACGTTTTATTAATTTATCAAGTCTTTCAACTGTCTTCTCTAACTTGTCTAAATTAGCTAAAATACTGTTTTCCAACATATCCTCTACCATATTTATAGGTACTTTTCCTAGCCCTAATTCGTCTCTTATTCTAGGAAAACTTACCTTTTGTAAATAACCAAATATACTTTTAATGTCTTCATAAGTTCTTGGATTTTCGTACCCTGGTAACGTTATACTATCATAATCGAATAAATCTTCCGTTATGACAAAGTTGCCTACACGTACAGTAGCAAAGAAACTTTGTAAATAATCATTAACGTCTTTTATATATCTTATATACTCTCTTAAATCTTTTTTAATTAGTTTTAAATCACCTTTTCGTTCCTTCATTAAGGTACTAAAGCTTATCCTCATTTTCATAAACTCTGGTTCGTAATCTATCGTAAGATTAACCTCTTTAGGAATTACGAATATATGTAGTATATTACCGTTTATAGACAGAACATCTATCTTTATTTCTTCGTTATCTTTTATCTTTTCAAAAGAACCTGATAGATAACGTCTAACATCTCCCATCTTACCTACGTAGTATTTATTATCCACAAGTTTAAACCCTATCTTGTTAAATATCTCTTTTTCTAAATTCTTTAAACTATCACCAGCTGTATGTTCAAATTTAATTAAAGGAGTTAAACTTCCTCTAAATGCTTCATTAATAGGACTTACAACTTCTGTGAATTTGTTATCCATTATGTAACCAGCCTCTTCTTCCAAGAATCCCATAAGAATAAATAGTAAGTCTAAAACAGATAACTCACCTCTTATAGTTCTACCATTAGCAAACTCACGAGTATCTGTATAACCTAATACTTTATTTAACGTATCTATAAGCTCATATATGTTACTGTACTCATCGTTAGTTATAAAAGAACGTATCCTTTTTTCATCTAGTACTTTTTCTATTTCTGCTAATCTACCGTTTATACTGGAAATAAAGTCGTTTAGTGTTGTCCTACCGTTAACGTATTTATGAGATTCTATAACATCTACATATGTGTTAATAGTAGCGGCTAGATAACAAGCATGTATGTATGGAAATGCTAAAGAAGTCTGTATATGTTTTATGCTATACTTGGTACCGCTATATGTAGCTCTGAAGTGTTCATAGATTAATTTTTTAGTTCTTCTAACTATGTCGTTAGCTGCTTCTAATATATCGTCTTTAAACTCTTGTGGCATTTTCTCTAATTCCTCTATAGCTTCGTCTATAGACTTTACACCTGTTTTAGTCACATCTGCTTCTTCTGGTTTTTTAGTCTCGGTTGCTTTATCTACGCTTTCAGATATCTTCTTAGCTTCTTCTGTTTTTGTTTTATTTTCTTCTACTACCTTCTCAGCTTTTTCGCTACTAGAACTACCTCCTGATCTAGATACGCCTCCTATGGAGAAACCTCCTCCTCCACCAGCAAGTCTGGATAAATCTTCTTCTTTCTTTTTCTCTGCTTTTTCATAGACGTCATTTATACCGAATATCTTTTTAACTATAGTTATAAATCCTCTAATTATTCTACGTATAAGACTTATAAATCCTCTAACTATCCTAATTACAAAATCCCATATACCCTTTAATATTTTAAAGATGATGTTAGTGTTACTTTCGTCATCCTTATCGCTGTCTAACATACCCGCAGATGGAGGTAATTCTATATTTAACTCGTCAGTAAGTTGGAATAGCTTATTAGTTTTATCTTCTATAGCATAACTATCTTCCAAACCAGGACTTATCGATGAATACTCCATCCATAGCTCAGTAGCTAAAGCTAACGCTTCCATCGATTTACCTAATGCATTCTCAGTTGCATCTATCTCTTCTAATCCTGTTTGAACATCATCTACCGCTTTAAGTAAAACAAGGGCTTCACCTACGTCTTTAATTATATAGTCTTCTTCGTTATAAGAAGACGCTACAGTAGCGTCATCTACTGTAGCGTCCATATCTAAAAATTTCATCATCATCTCCTTTTTTTCTATTTTCTAGATAACTTATCTTCGAACATACGTTGTTTAGCTTCTAACTTTTCAATCTTATCTTCTAATATTTCTATTTGCTTTTTATAAATTTCAGCTTTTTTAGGGTCCATTTCTTTAGAAGCTTTCTCTTTTATATACTGTAACTGTAATTCAAGTTTTTTCTTTTCCAGTTTTCTTTTTTCATATCTGTTAATTTCTAAATCAGCTATAATTTTCCTAATGTAATAAATAGGATTACCAGCAAACCCTGCTTTAAGGTTTTTATTTCTTGTTAAACTATCGTAATGTAGAGTATATTTATCACTGGAAGCTACTTTAAAGCTTGATAGTATAGTAGATAAGATTTTACCTAATTTGTTACTACCAAGAATTCCTGAGATTATCTCATTCCTTATCTTAAGTGGAACAGAGTTACTTAATACGTTAGTAGATGGATAGTTACCTATACTATCAATAATAGCGCTTATGTTTTTACTGTTTAACATATCGTTAATATATAGTTCCTCTAAGTTAAATAGTATCTTGTTAAGGAATACTTTATCCCTTACTTTAAAAAGAGTAACTTTTTTATTTAAAGCGTTATCATACATACTTATAATCGTGTCTAATAACCTAGGCATGTATAGTATATCGCTTATAATAGTTAGAAGATACACAGCTGTAGAAATGTTAAGGTTATCTGAGTAAAGATTTATAGTCTCAGGTAACTCTTCATCTATCTTGGATTTTATATCATCGCTATATTTTATAAATATCTTAACAAGTTCTTCTAAAAAGTCTAATACCTCGTAATCATTCTTAAATTTTTTTCTAACACCCATACCAGCTAAGATGGTTAGATTATGTTTCTTAGCTATATCTTTAAGTTCTTCTATAGTTTTAAGATAAATAGGTCCTTCCATTTTTAACAGGTTTAACATATACTCTATCTGGTCCTTGCTTAGAACTTTAAAAACTGTTTTTTTATTGTAACTTCTACTTGGACGTCTATATTTTCTAAAAGTAGCCATCGTTTATTCCTTTCTATTAAAATGGATTTTTATTAACTAACATAGCTTTCATAAGCTCTATTAAGTCATCGTTTTTATTAGTATCTTTTTTAATCTGTCTAAAGGTTAATACGTTATAAGTAGGCATATCAGTTATATAATTCAATAACGCTTCTTCGTCGTTGTCTACGAAGTTGATACTAAATGCTTTTAAAGATAAAGCTAAATCTTGCCATACTTCAGGGTCTAATAAATTATCTTGTATCAGCTCCTCTACTAGGTATTGATCTGACCTATCAAAGATATAGATTTGATTATAAGTAGCAAAACTACCCTCTCTTGTTATAACACTATGCATACTTTCTGAATATAAGTTATCCTGTATAAGTTTAGCTACGTCGTTTTTATTCCTTATTTTATTTTCTTTATACTCTCTAATTAGGTCGGATGCAAATATTAAATCAGATAGATTAATTTCTCCTGATTTATACTGTAACCATCTATATGAAAAAGATTCTTTACTTTCATTACCTAAAACGTTTCTAAGGAATGTTTCAGAATCAGTATAGACTATAATAGGAGCTATGATAAACGGTAAACTAACTTTAATCTCTGACTTATCGCCATCTACATCTTTCTTAACAACTAAATCAAGTTCTATTACTTTAAATAGTTCTTCTGGTGTTCCTAGTGATTTTGGGTCTACCGTCTTAAAATCAACTTTACTGGATGTTTTAGTCCTACTAGAAGGTTTCTCATCTCTATCCTCTTCTACTTCATCTATCTCATCTTCATCGTTATCTAAAATACCAGCTGTAAGTTTGTTACCATATTCTTTAAGTATAATAGATGTTAGATTATCTTCATTACTCTCAGTACCCGGATTCATATCCTTAGTAATTTTGTATATAGTCTTAAACATACTTCTATTAGTCATTACTCTGGATAACATAGATACGTCGACATTGTAGATGTTGGCTAATATTTTTATAGCCTGTAATAGATACGCTCCATACATATTTATATTAAACTTAATTATATTAGTAAGGTCCTTTTTATCCATATATTTTAACTTATCGGATATAACTATAACAGGTCTTATTATTCTATCTGATACAACCTTAGTTATTCTTCCGCTAAATATTAAATCTGGATATTTCTTTACTAATAGACTAGGGTCATTAGCAAAATCTTTAGTATTTTCAAATAGATCAGTTATCGCTCTGAATATACTTGTAGCAGCTGCTACTGAAACAAATCCACTACATAAGCCATAGCTTATGTTACCATGTACTTCGTATTTAGCCATATTTTCTCCTTATTTTTAAGTAAATTTACTAGTTATCAGGCGTCTAATCATAACATTTGAGGGGTCGTTATATATTGTATATGTTACCTTGGGATGAAGTAAATGGAGATATTATAATAAATAAGGAGATTTTATGGTTTTAAAAAACTTTAACGATGTTTTAGACAATACGTATATAGGAGGACTCGATAGGGGTATCAGTAACTTCTTATACGGCATAAATATGACACATTCTACACCTATTATACCTATGGAACGATATAGAAAAGGTTATGTATTCTTTACAAGACCACAGTTAAATCTTACTACTCCTAATTTACTAAATGTCAGAGAGTTCTATCCATTACTAACTAAAAACCTTGTAAGTAAAGAAGCATATGTTAGAACTATGTTAGACCCGAGATTACAATGGGATTTATATGGACCATTTGTTAAGAGTAAAGAAGGAAGTATTCTAATAACTAACGAAGTAGTTAATTGTCCGTTGTCTGATAAATATCAAGCATTTATACCTGTTCTAACCAACACATTATTAACATTATCAGGTATACCAGACGTAGCTGTACCACATATGACAACTGAAGCTGGGTTACGTAGGGAACAGTATGCTATGGTTGATGGTACTTATGAAGTAAATGATGTTTACGAAGTTACTGCTACCTTTTCCAATATTAAAACAGGGGTATTACCGTTACTATTCCAAATGTGGACTATGTATGAGAGTAAGGTATTTGAAGGGGAGTTAGTTCCATATGTGGATTTTATATCTGAAAATGAATTAGACTACAATACGAGATTTTATATAATCCTATTAGATAAAACAGGGAAATATGTAAGTATGATATTCGCACCGGGAGCTGCGTTCCCTACAGCTATGAATCTCGGTAAATATTTCGAATACGATAGAAACGAAATAATGAAAGAAAGTAATAAAACACTGGATATCAAATTCGTTTGCGTTGGAGGACAATATAACGATCCTAGGCTTATCCATGAGTTTAATTTAGTCCAGACATACTTTAATCCTTACTACGAAGACTATTACATAAAAGGAGATAAGAACTCTATGTATGAAGTAGATGATTTACTCAAAAATTATTTAAACTATAGGTGTTACCCGTATATAGACCCCGATACACTTGAATTTAAATGGTTAGTTCCTAAAGACAGTCAATCATACTCTTTAGCAACTGAGAAGTTAACAAATGGTAACAATAATTAAAGGAGTTTTAAATGGGATTTTTAGATATTAAAAACGAATTAATAAAGTATGCATATGACCCTAATATGGTTCAGATAGACTTATACAAATATATGGAAACTTTAATGGATGGTAATGATATACCAGACCCAACCAATCCGTTTATGTTTCTAATAGAAAGTAACGCTACCGTAGGTAGCACGCTTTTAGAACAGATGGTAATAAACTTAAGAAAGTTATATCCATCATTAGCAACGACTAGAGAGGACTTATACCACCATATGATAAACAGGGAATACGATAATGTATTCGCATATCCAAGTATTACAACGTTCCATATATACATATCGATAGACCAGATTAAACAATTCGGTATAAAAAAAGAACAATATTACGAAATCACCATTCCTATGTATACAAGAATAATAGTAAAAAACTACTATAGCTTTATGTTCCTAAACGACGTAATAATAAGATACTTCGAAAGTACGAATAAATCAGTAGTTATACTAATGCCAAATAAACTTAGTATATCGCTACCTGGTAATAGAATACTTAAAAGTCATATAGTTACAGACAATGATGGTAACGGATGGATTCTATTCGATGTAGAATTAAAACAATTAGATATGATATACGATAAACAATCTATAATACCCGTTCAAGGATTTAATAAAACATATGAACTTAATGATCAGTTCCATACGATATTTAGTAAATTAACCACAGAAGTAGGTGAGATAGATACCTGTATAACTTTCTCTGATTTCGTATACGATATAAAAAATCCAGTACTAAGATGTTCTCTAAAAGATGAAAAAACACTAAAAACTACGCTATATGATACATATACTAAGAACTTTAACATTACTAATATTAGTAATTATATCTATACCACTAAAGGAGAAGTTATATTAAACTTTGATAACTACATTAAAGACGATTTCACGATGGATTTTTCATTACCTACACAGATAACTGGTAAAACACCTGCTATAACTTCATTCACACCTATAATATTATCATCCAGTTACACTTCAGGTGGTAGAAATATGTTAGATTTAGAAGATCTTAGAAAGTTAGTTATTTATAATACTACAGGAGATAACAAGTTACCTATAACGACATACGATATAGAAGAGAAGTTAAGTAGATATGGATACGAACTTGATAACACCATAGACACGATACTTAAGAGAGAGTACGTAGTTAAGAAGAAATTAGTATTCATAGAGGACCAGTCATATCTGTATAGTAATCCAGATGTATTTATGGATACTTTAGAAATAACACATGAAGAAATAGCTAATTTACCTAACAGCGTTACTATAGACAATGGGATAGGTATAATAAGACCTATGACGTTCTTTAAGAAAGATGGTTATAAATTTAAACTGGTATCACAAACGGATGTTGATAAACTAAAAACACTAACAGAAGGTGATTTATCGGAGGTACTTAGAAAAGAGAAATATTTCTATAACACGTTTAAGTACATATTCGATTTTAAAGATGGAGTATTTATAAGGGTATACGAAGTAAATACTCCTAAAGTTATTTATAGTAAATCTGAATACTATAATGCTAATAGTAATTTTGTATTAGAGTTAGTAAACACTACGGTACTTAGAAACGGTAAGGATTATGTACTTAAATTAAGATATAACGCAGATGATAGTTTTAGAAATATTCCTAATAATTTTAGGAAGGCTATGTTGGTATTTAAACCTAATAATAGTATGTCTAAGATAGCTATTAAAGGTGAGATAGGAGATGAAGAAATAACGTTTAGATTCAATGTTTCTGATTATATAGGTCAGGATGATACTGTTGAACTAATGGATTTCATATCTGTTTTAGACCATGTTAGAATAGGTAATGTGATAAAAAATGCAAAGCTTTACATATATGTAACAGACCCTACAGTCTTAGGTAAAATAAATAACACTTATACCAGAGAGATAGAACAGTTTGATTCAGAAGTAGCAAATGTTATCGCTGTAAGTAATTTATCTTTAGAGTTATTCAAAAGAGCTAAATATTTATTTACAAACTATAGAGTATCCCCTAACCTTAGAATATATAAAAAATATGAGAATGACGTATACCTTACGTATAAAGAAGACGTGTTAGCTACGGATGAAGATGGTAATTACATATTTGAAAAAATAGATACCAATGGAGATGGAATCGAGGATACTGAAATAGTAAAAATACTACATAAGAAAGGAGACCTTGTTCTTGATGAAGAAGGGAACCCTATACTAATACATAAAAAAGGAGAAGTTATCTTAGACGATAACTCTAAACCTATTATAGATTATACGTATGGATTCGACCACTACATAGATATTTTAACATTTGAATTAGAGTTCTTATTGACTAAAGATAAGGATTATAGAACATTTATGATAAGTAAATACTTAGAACTCGATAACTACATATTTAACGAGTTAGAAGAATTAAATAGTATGTTACTGGAAAATACTAAAATATTATACAAACCTACTTATAATCTAAGGGACGTTGAAATTATTAAAAATAACGTAACATTCCATACTCCTTTTATAGTAAAACCAACAGTCACACTTTATGTAATAGACGATGTAACTGATAGTATTAAGTTAGAAGAACTAAAAAGAAAAACAGGTCTAGCTTTGCAATACGCTATTAGGAAATTTAATAAAAGAATAGATATGGATAAATACATATTAAACAGATTAAACGACAGTAATATACAGTTCGTTAAAGTAGAAAACTTAGATAACTTAGGAGAGATAGAAATATATGAATACACTCCTACTAGTAATATGTTCTCCGTGTCTAAGAAATTAGCACCTACACTTACTGGTATATATGTACCAGAACTGGATTATGAGTTAAAGTTAATTAAAGTATAAGGAGTGGTTAACCACTCCTTATACTCTTTTTCTTAAACTCAATACTAACCACTTAACTTGTTCGATTAAACCTAATGTATCCATATTTTTATCGAATACCACAGGGGTCTCAGTAAAGATAAAACCGCCGCATTGACTAAATCCTTCAAGATCTGCGCACATTCTACTAGATAATATATTCCCCAGCATACTTATAATGTTTTTACTATCTACAAGTCTATTACCTATTACACTATCTACCAAGTAGTAAACAAAAAACTTAATAGATTTCTCCGTAATAAGTCTATATTCTTTTTCATAAACGCCATAATTAACGGATGGAAAAATAACTTTAGATAATCCAATACTTATTAGGTATTCGGCTACGTTTATACCATCTTTAAAAACTATAAGTGTATTGTTCTCTAAAATAACGTCATCGGGTTTCAGTAACGAAGTCCTATCAATTAACCTATTTATAAGATTAATACTTTCATAACTTATACTCCTAGTGGAAACATTATTTCCGTTAAATACCTCATTTGGCTTTAACTCTATTACGTCCCTATAATCATTAATAAATAAGTTCAACATCTTAACTCCTTACTTTTTCTATTTCTATCGATTTTACGTATAGTTCATTGTTAATCAAGCTATCGATTTTCTCATAGAGATAAGATACGTTATCATAAATTAATAAATCTTTAAAATCTGTCTTACCTAATAACTTATCGACATCGTCTAAGATACCTGATATAGTCTTAAGTTGTTTTAACGTTTCTTCTATAACGTCTTTCTTGTCAGGGTGTTCCCTTATTATAGAGATAAGGTCTTTTCTTATTTGTTTAATTCTGGATTTTAAATCTCTATGTGTATTACCGTCCCTAAGCATTTTAGATTTAAATCCTTTAACAAATATAATCCCTATTAAACCAAAGAACATAAATCCTAATATGTATCCTATTAACTTAAATAATCCCTTATAGAATAGGACTAATATTATAAATCCTAAAGCTATTTCAAATCCTACAAATATAGTTATTATCAACATTTCTAACAAGTAAACATATTTTAGCCTATTCAGGCTACTATAGTTAGATTCACTGGACTTATATATAAGACTAGCTAAATCACTACTATACCCAAATTTAACAGCTACGTAATCACAAATATCTTCATTATCCACTGAAGTGTTATAGTAACTTTGAAAGTCTACCGCATTTACAGTATGGTCGCTTATATCCTTTATTACTATATTAATAGCATCTTTTTCATTTACAGGGCTCTGTTTATAATAAATCTTAACAAACTTTACAATATCGTTTTCGTTATAAATACTATTAAGTAGATTATAAGTTGTTTTCATAGTGTATAACACTTCGTTACCTAATTTAATATATGCTAAGAAGATATGTCCTATTTCGTGTAGGAATGACGCTAAAATCTCTCTAGGAGCTAGTTTAAGATCTTTTAACATATACTCTATACTGAACTCTATGTTTACCTCTATATCCTTGCCATTGATAAATCTCAATTCTTCTATATCTATAGAAATACTGTTAGATTCTAAAACATCTACTAGCTTGCCTAATGACCCAATGGTCTTTAATGATATTTTATCTGAAGGTATTTTACTACTAGTGATTAGTTTTTCTCTCATCTCTTTTCTAATCTTTTTAACCTCGTTTAGTATAGTTCTAGTAGGTAATGGATATATTATAGGTAATCCTTCTTTGTCGTGTTTAAACTTAATAGTTATTCCAAACCTGTTTGTGAATATCTCTTCTAATTTAGAAAAAGCATTATCTAAGTAGTCTTGAAAATACTTTCTTTCATCAGGACTACCGTAATAACCTTTTTCAGATGCGTTATATACCTTAGTTAACAACATTTCTGCTTTTAAAATATCCTTATCGTTAAATAAGATTATACCTGTATTTAACATAGCTTTATCCTTTTTTATTAATTAATTAATTCAAACAAAACTATGCAAAGGAGTTACAAATGGCTTATTTTAAAATAACAGATATATTTACTATAGGTGGTATCACAGGTATAAAAGCAACCAGTTGGCAAGTAGCTACTGATAAGGAATTTAAAAACATCATATATGAATCATTAAAGGATACAAAAAACTTAACTGAGATAAGAGTAGGATTACAAAAAGAAGATGGAAGCTGGTATGATGAAGATGATGAGTTATACGTAAGGGTTAAATTCCATTTTGAAAGCTGTGAAACTGAATGGTATTTAATTCCTATAAATAGGTCTAAAAGACTTAATATCTGGATAAATGCAGAAGATAGTTCTAATAATTGTAGAAAAGAGTTAGTAGGTAAATTAGAGTATGATAAAGATGGAAAGATAATGACGGATATAGAAGATGAAGAAAGAATTAACTACTTAATTAAGAAAAGAAGAGATGAAAAGTATAGAACAGATTATGGAAATTTAGTAAAAGAGAAATAGAGTATGCCAAGAGAGTCGATAATGACTCTCTTGACGTGATTCTTTTTTATTATTCTAACTCTTCAGCTAACTCTAATTCGATATCCAAAATTTTAGTTTTTGGTTTCTTATAGTAACCTATAGATTCTAAGACCATATAAAGTGGGTTACAGTTATCAAATACGATTCTATCTATATCGATAAATGGAATTACTTCTTTAGGTAATCCTTTTTCCATAACGTTAGCCAGTGGAAATCTAAATGTACCGATACTGTCTTTACCAGCTTCTTTCATTATTGAAATCAATCCTTCTTTTATCTCTTCATCTTCTAAACTATTTAGGAACTCTTTGAATCTTGTTTTACTATCCGTAGTCACGTTAACCTTCAATGCTACAAATGTAGGGTCTGGTGCATTACCGTATTTTTTAGAGAAAGCTCTTTGCCACAATAGATAATGGAAATATGGACTATGATATTGATCTAATTTGTAAGCATCTTTATCTTTAATCTTGTCTAATCTTAAAACGTCAGCCGAACCTTGATAAACTTTCTCTATAATCTCTTTCTCCATTAACATAACTTTTTTAAGATATTTTCTCATAGGTATCTTTTCTTTATTTCTTACTCTTCTAAAAATATCATTCCTTAACCAGTCTTCTAAGTCTCTTACTTTACTATAAGCATTAGGAGCTAATAGATTAACACCTTTAGTTTCATTCTTAGGTGATTTTCTTACATTACCCTCTTTAATCCAATAATCAGCAAAATAGTGTTTAGATACGTTAGTAGGAACAAATACATCCCAGTAGAATTCATTCTTCATAGCTATACCATGTACTCTATCTTTAGGTATATTCATATTCGCTGCAAATACTTTAATCCCGTGGTCTACTGCGGTAGCTGTTATAGTCATTATTACACCTGTAGTAGCCATACCCTCTACAGAAAACTTATTCTCTCCAAAATACCACTCCACCCAGTCTTCATATGTGGCACAGGTACTGTCTGTATCTGATAACACTATAACTTCTCTTAACATATTTTTAATATAAGCGATGTTAATAGGTAATAAATCAGTCATTAGGAATGTTGTTAGCAAATCATCAAACTTATCGAATGCTTCGATAGCATATTTTAAGCTACCGTATAACTCTTTTATATCGTTAAGCTCTAATTTATCATAGATAGGTTCTTTACCCATTAATACATCCGCTCTTAGGTGATGTAACATATTTAGGTATTCAGGATGATCATTTAGAAATTTGACCATTTCTTCTTTAGGTGTATCTATTTTTGATATATCAGGTTTCCTTAGTGTTAAATCAAAAAACTCTCTTAATAGGTCGGAATTAAATTCCCTAATAGCGTATAGATTATTTAAATAGGCTACCCATACTAATTCTAATTTACTTAATCTTTTAAGGAAGTTTAGCAAATACTCCTCTTCAGATTTACTCTGCCAGTATTTTCTAGTAGATTTAAGTAATAAACTTAATACTTCCTCAGGAGTAGGTATATATAAATTATACTTCTTTACTATCTCTAATAACTTATGTCTATTCATAAATGTTATTATGGTGGCTATATAGTTAAGAGCTATCTCAGGAGTTGCTAAATGTAGGTTTCCTGATATTATTACTTCTGACTGAGAATTACCTGTACCTGATACACATCTCGTTATAGATGTTAAAGTATAATGTGCTGATGGGTTATAAAGGATAGTTCCTGATGATGCATATGCTCCTGATAAACTGTTATTGAATATCTTTTTAGTTTTCTGAATAGTGTTATGTTTTTTAAATAATTCTATTTCTCCTTCTATTTCATACTTGAAAGCTAGTTTCTTATGCTTATTCCTTTCTTTAACGTTCTCATCAATGAAGTCACTATGGAGACTTCTTTTAACCTCTGGTTTAAAATAAACAGTAAAAGATGGAACAATGATATGTCCTGTCTTTTTAGGATATTTTATATATGAGTATAGAGATGTTGTTTTAGTAGTAACATCCCCTTTTAAATCCCTTTCTCTAAATTTAACTTTAGGGTTCTTTATCTCGAACTTCTCTTTTAATAGTTTCTTAATTTTACTCTCTATAACTTCTATATTGTCATCAAGTTCTTTTGTTTTCTTTATAAAATTAGCGGCCACTTTCACATATTGATTTATCGGGTCAACCAGATTTTTATAATTATGTTGTTTTTTAAGGAACTTACTCATTTATACTCCCATATATTATTATTTCAGTCGATTTGATTAAACTAAAGTAAAAAAGAGAAAAAATAAAAAGCTAGTAACGACTATGTCGTTACTAGTTCTACTTTTACGTTATCATAACCTAATTCTTTTAGCATATTCTCTATAACATACTTATCTGTTAAATCTTTTACTACTACCTCTATTTTTAATTTCATCTCCTGTACAATTTCTACTGTATCAAGATTTATCCATAGCGAAGATAAGACTATTCTTTCTTTATCATCGTTTTCAAAAACGTAGAAACTCGAGTCTTCTAAACCTCTAATATTTCTACCTACCTCTTCTTGTACCCTTATGTGTAACCCTGTTACATCTGTGAATGCAGTGGCCATATCGAATGTTAGGGTACCCACTAGTTTAACATTAACGTATTCAGGTTTAAGGGTAATAGGTGCTATAGTCCTAAACTTATACCTATTACCTATTTTAAAATCTGCAATCATAGTTTACTCCTTAACGCCTATGGCTAAATTCACTATAAGTGAAGCTTTAACTGTATATATTTCGTAAAGGATAATAGAGTCGGAAATATCATAGACGGATTTATGATAATACATAAATGTTTCTCTATGTTCTCTGACTATATGGTTTAAAATATCCTTACTTTCAGGTTCTAAATTAATCTTTCTAAATTTAAAGTACTCATCAAGTAGTTTATCAGTGTTCTCTAATCTATAATCAGCGTTAAAAATATAGATTAAATTAGAGAGATCGTTTTGTAGTAAAATTTTCTCTCTGTCATCTATGTTAGTAATCATTAGAACTTTAGAAAGTTCACTAAGTATCGTATGGTTGTGCGTCTGTAACTTTAAGACATATCTAGCTTCTATAATCGAATGGTAGGATTCACTCCACGGTCCGAATGTCGCCAAACTATTAGTATTTAACATATTCATCCTTTTAAGAAAAGTAGATTAAATTTGTATACTTCTTCTACACCATTAACTATTTTATATTGTGGTCCGAGTACAAGACACTCGTCGAACGAAATTAGATTTCTATTTACTAGTAAGTAACTCGTAGTAAAGTCCGCTAATTCTGAAACAGACTTATATAACCATAACTCGTTTTTCTCTCTAGCAAAGAAATCGTCAATTATCTCTACTATAATCTCCATAAAGTCATAGTTAGATAATCCAAATAGGTCTAATAACTCTTCTCTATAAATTCTATCTTTAATTAATGACTTTATAAATGTTGTTAACATATCCGTTAACGTTACTTCTAAATACGGGCCAGATGTAGATATAATGTTTGATATTATTCCATTAATATAATTCTCTGTCTCACCTCTACTTAAAGCGGTAGATATCTCATTTACAAACTCATAAATGGAATACATAGCAAATACGAGTTTATTAGTAGAATCACTGAGCGTTTTAATAACTTCATACACTTTATTATAGAAAATTACTTCGTCATATTTAAACTCCTTCGTTAATAAGGTTATAAAGGTAGATAAATCTTGGTCCAAGTAACCACTATATGCGCCAAGATCAAATATGAATTTTGTTAAAGTTATAGCTGAGAATTTTATAAATGGATCGGAGTCTATATCAGTATTTAAGATATACTTCGATTCCATAGTTCTATCGTAGATATAAGTATCGATGGATTCCATCACATCGTCATTACGATATGCGGAAAGCTTTGATATAATATATAGTAAATAGTCTCTGTTATTATCAGTAGTTCTTGTTAACATCACCATCCCTCCTTATGTTAGTTCTATGTAAATAGTAACTGCTGCTAAATCTATGACGTCTATTATCTTACAAACATACGCATAAATTAACGTATTAGGTTTGATATATTCTTTAAACCTACCTAACTCATTGTTTAATATCACATACAACATATCCAATATTTCATCTGTTAGTTTAATACTATCATTGTCTATAATAAGTGTTTCTTTAATTAATGTTTTATAATCGATATCATAGACAATAGACTTAGTTATAAGTTCCACTAATAACTCTAAATACACTAGTTCAATATGTTCAGTTATTTTCTTTTTTCCAAACATAGCTCTTAGTAATTTGTCGTAAATGTTAAATTGTACAACTTTACTCTTATCTAGTAAACTAAATCTATAGTAAGCTTTTAAACACCTGTTCCTAACACCTACGTCATCAGTTAAATCCATCTCGATACCAAGTCTCTTCAACAATCCTTTTTTAACTTTGGTCTTACTTAAATCGTAAATCATAGTACTCCTTTATAGTTCTGTATACTCTATTTTTAATAAGTAATAACCTCTTCGTTCATCTTGTTCCACTTTAGTAACTTTATAATTGAGTACATTTGGAACTTTACTTAGAACAAGTGTTGTAATGTAGTAATGAATCTTTGTGCATATATCGAACACTGTTTTAACATCTAACTCATCTTCTAACTCGTTAAGAAGTCTCTCGAAGTGTAAATCCAAGAATTCGGTATCTAAGTTGTTTATAAAATCAGAAAAAATAAAATATAACGGGTGATACATCAAGGGTAATAACCCTGACGCATTTATTATAACGTGGTTCATATTTAATCCTTGATTATTAAATCTATCAATAACTTATCCTGTAAAAACGGATTATAGTATAGAGACTTTATATTTAAATCTACTTTGGTTATCATACTTAACAATTTTATATGTTCGAGTAATGATAATAATAACCCATCCACTGTTAAGTCTACTATCTCTATTTCATCTTCTTCCAGTATATTATACATGTATCTATCTAGTACTTTATCTATAAATGAAAACATAACGTCTTTTATATGGTCAACTTTTAACGACATCTCGAATATAGACGTGTTATTAGATAATGATAACTCATTATCTAACGCCATTACAGCATACTTCATAAGTAGACCTATCAGAAATTCCATGTCGTTATCTCTATAGTTAAACCTACTCTTTATATAATTGTAAAGTTTCTTATTAACTAAGTTAATACTCATTACTGTTGTTATCTTTTTCATCATTGCCTCCTATGATATCTCTTAATTTTTTAATAGCCATAGCTCTTAATGCAGGATATCCTTGATGTATATTTATTCCTAATGTTAACCTATCTACCATAAAGGTATCTAAACTATATATGTTAACCTCTTTTTCGATGTTATTATTTATAATCCTACTACTTAACATAAAGCTAACTTCATTTAGCATATCACTTAGATTCGATAATGGTTTGTATAGGTTTTCTATCAGATATAATTCCGGATACTGTTCATCGTTGTAATATACTTCTTCCAGAATTATATTCTGGTCTAACGGCGTTAATGACTCCCAGATATACTCTTTTTGTTTATTGATGGATAGAAGATTATACTTAGCTAAAATGGTTAAAATATCTCCAGCTGTCTTATTTGGGTCTAAGTACATAGATACTGTGTTTTTACTTATCATATGTAGTAACTTATTTTTACTTATTACCATATTTTCAGCTGAGATTATTGCACCATTATCTTCTATCGGCATTAACACGTCAACGCTGTTTAATAACTCTAATAAAGCTTCTAAGTTATTTATAGCATTTCTTCTGTAAACGTTATCACTTTTGTCCATGTATAAGTTATGTTTAAGAAGTGGTACATTGTTTACCATATTTATATACGGTAGCCTGATTAATTCTTTATTTATTAACAATGTATCAATGATGTAAATTATTATATCGGCTACATTTAACGAAATAGTCTTGATATAAGTCTTTATACTTTTAATCATTATTCTATATGACGGGTCATCTATACTCGGTACGAAATTCATATACTCTCCTTTTTGTTTGTAATATTCAGTGAAAACAAAGAACATTAAAAAAGGTAGGGGTTTTTATCCCCTACCTTTTGTATATTTTAGTTATTTATCACTAGCATCGTTTGGAATTAAAGATATCTCTACTGATTTAACATATAAGTCATTATTTATATGTTTCCTATTTAACATTTCTAAGATATACATAGGATTCATCTCCGATTTTTCTTTAAACGTATAGCTAGGTAATACTATATCTAGAATACTAATAAACAATTTATTTAGCTCTTGTTTGGAATCTAAAATTATTCTCTCGATTTCGTATAATTCGTCAAGCATCTCTTTCTGTATCTCTTTATCATCTATTGTTTTAAGTTTACTTATTATACTTCTTTTAATATTTTCTAATCTTTTAACTGGATTTTCATAGATAGTGCTATCACCCATTACCATATACCATAATGTACTTTCATCATCTTTAGAATATACAGCATTATAAGAAATAAATACCGTTATCAACGAGTATGCTAAACCATATGCGGTTAATTTAAAAAATGCTTGATTACCGAATAAACGTTTTATCTGAATCAACATACTAGCATTATCGTAAATTTTAAAAGTGAACAATAAGAATGTTAATACTCTACTTGCTTTTAATGCAAATCTTCTCTCATCTTCACCTAACTCTGAGTTTATAACTTCCGATAGAAAAGCTGTTAAGCTATGTAATACAAATGTCTCGAGTAGATATATCACATATATATCAAAGATACTTCTTATACCGATGAACTTCCTATATAAAAATCTAACAGGAGTACCTACTGCTGAAAAAGACGCTGTTAAGGTATCTAAAACATTTCTTACAGTAAATAACTTTTGAAGTCCTGTAGCTAGCTCCTTCTCTAAACCAAATCTGCAAGCAAAATCATCAGCTCTTATTTCGAATTCTTTAATTCTAGAAATAACCTTAGACGGTAATATATATTTTTTTCTATATTCCTCAGAGAAATCTTCTAATAGTTTATCTGGAAGTCTCATAATCAATTCTACTTTATCGCTAAATGTTAATTCACTAACTTCTATATCTTTAGTGTTTTCTAATTCTAATATAAGCTCAATAACTCCTTTTTTGCCGTCAATTACTTCTTTAATCTTATCCGATATTCTAACATATTGTACAGATAAATACGCTTGATATCTTATATACTCAAAGTCGTGTCCTATTTCGTGTAAGACTGTAGCAGCTAACTCAGTAGGTGTTATACCGTTTTCAACAACAAACACAGGGTCTATTAATACGAAAGATTCTAAAGGTTCATCTGTATGTATAAACAGGGAATCCATATCTATCTCTATCTTACCAAATTCTCTTAATATTTCATTATTTCTCTCATACATTTTAACTATAGGATCGTTAGTACCGGATATCGCAGCGTGGTCCTGTATCGCTTTCTTATAATTATACTCAGACACAACAGAATCTAAAGCTGTAACGGGAGGTATGGTTGCTATAGTGTTACCTCTTTTTAAGTCTAACTTAGCTCTTATCCCGAATCTTCTTTCCATAAGCTTAGTGAACTCTTTAGATATTTTCTCACTATCCTTTAACATCACATTTTTACGCTTTTTACTCTTATACCCTAACTCTACAATTTTATTCATTATTTTAATTAAGTCTTTTACAAAATCGATATCTTTTTTCTTAGTAAGATATTTAGCTAACATAATCACTCCTTGTTTTAATTTAATCAAAAAAAAAATAAAGAAGGACTGGTATTACAATACCAATCCTGTATCATCGTCTTCTACGTTGTTTAGATTAGACCTGAGAGACCTTCTCTTCTTTCTAGTCTTCTCTTCTAATTTTTCATAGGTCTCTTCTAACTCCTCAACAGTGTCTACCAGTGTATTAGTTCTTAGATACAGATACACTGGTAATTGGTCTCCCAATGTTTCGATAGCTTCTTCTGAGAGAAGAATACCTACTTTATTGTGTAGGAGATCAGATTTGATATCTATATCGAATTCTTCTGTAGTGACGGTTCTAGCTATAATTGCATCTTCCACATCCAAAGTCTTTCTAACTACGTGTAGACCATATGCACCATTTTGAACTCTGATAGTTTTATACAGAGACGGCTGCATAAAATTCCTCATATCTTGTAAGTCTATATTCTGGATATTTCCAGAAATACCGATGCTTATCAGATACAGCATCTTAATAACCCTATTATTAATCTCCTTTTCAGTTTGCATATTCGTAACACCATTTATAGTATTATTGTAAAAAGTAAATGGAATTGCTACTTTATTTTTAGTAGCGATTCTTTCTATAGTTGATAATGTATTAATGGTATTTGTTATAAATAATAAGTTAGACGCATCCCCTATCACTATAGGATAGACGATATTACCTGTCTGTATCAACTCTTGAATTAGTAAAGGTCCTGCTACACTACCAGTACCTCCTGAACCACTGAATATAACTACATGGAATTCGTTGGTGTTCGGTTTAGTAAACTCAAACTCATCCATGTAGTTTTTAACATTTTCAGAATAAATCTTTACCAGTTCTGTATTTTTCCTCTCACCAGCAGCACCATCTATCTGTGTGCCGCTTCTTTTACCGGATGTTATTTTCATAAATGTTTCTTCTAATTCTGGATGTTTTTGGATAGTTTTATCTGTACTGTCTAGAGTATAGATTTCTATATCTGAAATTTCGTTATAGTTTTCTAACCCTCTTAGCACATCTGACGCTATATTAATTCCTGCTCCACCTACGCCATGAATAATTAATTTTCCTTCTAATCTTGCCATTTTGACTCCTTTTTTTTTATTTTTCTTATTGCAGATTAATAAGTTATATCCGTTTAAATTTGGAAATTAAAATATCTTAGCTTTTCTTAACTCTTTATGTAAGTTTTTCTGTACATCTAAATAAACCTCTAGATTTTCTATAAACAAAACAAATGGGTCTATAAGTATAGCCTTAGTATTTCCGGTTTTAATGTTCTTCTTGAACTTCCAATTGTTCGTATGTAAATCTATTTTTATAATCAACTCTGAAATAGTTGGCGTAGTTCTAATCATTTTTCTATAAATATTATATATATTATTAACTTCATTCATAAATTTATCATCGATTTTACGTTGTTTAAGGTCCTTTATAGCTAATTGAAAAACTCTATCCAAGTTTCTAAATGTTTCTTGATATTTACCAAAAACATCATAGATAATATCTATGTTATCCATATACTTCATCGGTACTTTTTCCATAATATCAACCGTATACATAAATATCTTATATGGAGATTTTACAACCTCTCCTATGAACTCAAATCCTAGATTACTGTGTAATTTACTATACAGTAGTTTAACTAATGAAGGAGTTATAATAAGTAATTTACTCGTATTCGGTATGGACATAACTAAGCTATCATATCCCTGTGTGAAATCCATCTCGTATTTAGATTTTACTATTAACTTTAAATAATCCCTATTATCCAACATCTCATCTTTAAAATCAAACACTATGTCATATTTGTTAAGTATAGCGTTGAATTCATTTATACCTAATCCTATCACGTGTCTTATAATTTCATTAGGCGTAACATAAGTAACTTTATCAATATTACTTGTTAATATAGACGAGTATTCTTTATCTTTGAAGACTATATGATTAGTCTTTTTAGAAGTATCTGTTTCTGAATCTGTTTTATTCTGTTTATCACTAATTCTAGCAACTATATAATCAGTAACATAAACATACATAATATTCTCCTTGGTATGGTATAACATCAAGCTATCCCGAGGTTACAGCGTAAAAAATAAAAAAGATACTACTCGGTATATTCTACCGAGAGTATCTTTTCTACAGCTATACTGAGTTCATTGTTTCTTTTAAAACTATTAAGACCTATACTATATATTATAATCAAATATTCTAAATCTTTTCTATTTATTATATTAAGTTCATTCGCACTAAGACTATATAGTAGCTTATATGCGTGACCTAATCCGTTATTAGTAACTAATCTTACAGTGGCTACTAGAAAGTTATTTTTATGTTTTTCAAAAAGTCGCTTAGACACTACTTTAAATTTAGATAAATACATAGGTTTAGGATATCCTTGTCCATATGGACTTTCTGATAAGTTAGCGAAGAATACTTTATTAAGTTGTTTATCAGTAGTAATAATATCATCTATTTTTAGTTTAGTTTTTATACCTTTATATTTTCTTTCCATTACGTCGTTGATATCTTTAATAAAATTATAGATACAATCTTTCTTTATATCTATACCACAAGCACCGGCATGTCCTCCGAAATTTAACACGTATGGTTTATTTTTTAGTTCTCTTAATATCTCCACTAAGTTATAATCCTCTGTTAGTGACCTTCCAGAACCCACGACTACTCCATCCTCTGTATCTGTGAAACAAAATGAAATAGGAGTAGAGTTCCTAAACATAAGCTTACTAGCTATAATACCCTGTATACCAGATAATCCATCCCTATATGCAATAGTTAAGTTATTATTAACATACTCTATTTCTAAATCATCTATAGCTTCGTTCTGTATCTCTTTTCTTTTATTATTTATCTCAGTTACTTCACTAAGTAGTTCTTCTGTTTCTTTTTTATTATCAGATACCATAAGTCTAAAAGTTAAAGTAGGGTCATGTATCCTACCAGGACTATTTAATTTGGCAATAAGGTTAAACGATAGTAATTCCTGATCTATAAACCAAGTAGAAAATATTTCATCTCTAACTACATCCCAGAAAGGATCTATGCTTTTATTACTATTAAGTCTATTTAACATATATTTTACAATCTTTCTATTAACCCATTCTGATAAATCTACACTATCTGATATAACAGTCAATCCTACATATATAAGTAGTGTATAGAACTTGTCTATCATGTCCTTAGTTACTTTTCTCTTTTTTAGATAATAATAGTAATAAGTAAAGAATAAAACAGCTGCTCCTGTTATATCTGAAGTATAAAGAGATTCACTTCTCTTATGATTTACAAATGCGTCTACTATACCTTCTGGACTATTAGTATTTGATGGTATATGATGGTCTGTTACTATAACGTCTATACCAGCCTCTTTTAGTCTCTTAAGTCTATCTCCATCCGAACTTCCGTGATCAGATGTAATAATTAACCCTATAGGCTTACGTTTATGTTCTTCAAGTATCTTATTTATTATGGTTTCATTCATCCCGTTCTTCCAGTCTCTCTTATTAATCATTACCTTAAATCTCTTATACTTAAATATACCTTTAAATATCTTATGTCCTATAACTCCAGCAGTAATACCGTCGACGTCATAATCAGTAACTTGTAATATCCTGGAGTTATTGTTAATATGTTTATCTACGATATCTATAGCTTTATCTATATCAGGTAGTTTCTTTATAAACTTAGCAGACATTATTACTGACAAAGGAGTGGTGTAGTACTTCTGATAATGATATGTGTTCTTGTATCTATTACCAACTATAGTAGCTCTCTCTCTACTCTTAGTCTTCTCTAAAACATATTTATACACTGTCCTATTTGGTATTAATAACTCAGTACTGTTACTCTTCGCTACATCCAGTAACTCCTTTCTTGAAATTCTCTCTGACATTTTACAATCCTTTCATTTTTAATCTCATTAATATCTGACATTGTTAATCCTCCTTGGAAAAAAGAAATACGAATGAAGAGGTAGTTTAACTACCTCTTCTACTACTTCTGATCAATATACTTTGTATATAGCTCGTTCGCTACATCCATTATCTCCATATATTCAGCTGAGTGTAAGTTAAACTCGAATGTACAATTCTTGTCTTCGTATCCAAATTCTATAACATCCGATATATTAAAATATGTTCCATTGTGCTTTATCTTTAGAACTGGTTGGTCGGTACCAATGTTTTCTACATCGACGATATCTTTTATATCCAGTTCATCATTGTTAATATTATTAACAACCGTCTTAATCCATCTTAGTACTTCTTTAATATCGCAGATACCTTTATTTATAACTTCCTCTATTCTATTATATAACCCTTTAGGTATTAATACGTTAATATTTCTATAGGTTATTTTATCAAGTTTGTTACTATATTTTCTAATCACATACTTATAATCGTTGAGTATGTCCGTAACCTCTATAACGCCTTCTTTCACTTTTCTGAATTTTACGACACCTTTTATATACCTAGACGTGTCACATATGACGAATTCCATATATTCACCTCTAGAGAAACCTACAAAATCCGTACAATCTTCTCCGATATTCTCTAAATATTCGATTCGTCCTAAAATCTCCTTAGAGATATCTACTCCAGGACTCACTATGATATCCAGAATCCTAGAATAATCAACATCTTTAAGTTCTAATTCATAATCTATGTCGTTAATTCTAGTATTAACAATCCCACCTTCTATGATTAACTCACCCGTAGGATGTTTTACATTTACATAATTTTCGTTACTCACAACCTCCATATCTACTACTACGTTATCAACATCTGCCAATACACCACGTAACCACGTTACTACTTTTTCAATATTAATGGTTCTTTTCATTTTTGACTCCTTTTTTTTTTATTTTTTTACAACTTAGTAATATACTACTAATCAAAATTAGAATTAAAATTAACTTGGTAATTTATTAACTCTGTCTCTTAAAAGACTCATTATTGTATTATCTTTATCGTCCTTTACGATTATTCTAAATTTATACTCGTTGATGCTCTTTAGTGTAGCTTTAAACAACTTTTCAGTCTCTTTATTAATTAATTCTATCACAAAGTCATCATTTATCATACCTTCTAGGAATTCTTCATATAGAGGTAATGAACTTATATTCTCCAATAATTCGACATATAGTCTGGTGTTATTAGCTATTACCTCGTTAAATATCTTATAGTCCATAGACATGTCTGGTATAACTAAATAATTTTTATTTAAATCATAAACTACATATAGGTCTATAAAATCAGTATCACCAGGGTAATTTATGTTATTTAATTTTAAATATTCGTCATAATCGTCTTTAACGTTAACTATCAAATACTCGTCAGTTGTTATGTTAATAGTTTTCTCTGTCTCCATCAGTTTTGATATTCCGTTATGCGAAATATGTGAAATTACTTCAGGCAGACTTAAACTTCTGTTCATATCTAACTCCTTTTACTTTGTATTGTTTCTTACTAAGGATATATCTTTAAAATCCGTTGAAGTAAAAACATTTTAAAGGAAAAATATGGAGAAAAAATATAAAGACTTAAAAGAGTTCTTCTCTATTCTACTTAAAAATAAAAAGCTTGACGATAGGTTATGGAAAGAGTTATACCATTTCAGAAGAGCATTTATGGTAAAGAACCAAGACCATATAGAGTTCTTTGGAGATAAGTTAGTAGGAGTATATAAAGTAAGATTCAGTAGCTTGGACGATATAGAGTTAGTAGAAAATATCTATAACTTAGACTTAAACTACTGTGTAGAGGAAATTAAAAAAGTAAAAGGTATAGACCCTGATAGAAAAGTATCTAGTAACTTTATATACCATTTGTTATTATACACTATGCATGTATGGATTACTGATCCTAAAATAAATAAAAATAAGGAGAAACTTAGAAAATATCTTCTAGAACCTTTGTTAATAATGGAATACCGTATGTTCTGTAGTATCCATACTCATATGTTCAGATTTCCTTTTGGTAAGGAAATAGCTATAACAGCATTACAGAAGTTAAGTAATAAATACTTAATAAAACAGTTAGACAACTGGGAACAGTTCTTCGAGAAAAGGATAGACGACTTTATAGAGAAGAACGGTATATACTATAAGAGGTTAATAAGATATTCTACAGAAGACGCTATTAATATAATCATCACACTACAAACTAAGATACGCTCAGTATTAAAAAACCTTGCTAGGATTATGTATGGTCTCCTAGAAGAGACTAACCATATAAAAAGTGATAGTATGTTTTACGAAGACGGGAATATGAAAGAAGTATCTACTGGAGTTAAACCTATGATAGAGAAAATAAAAACTACGTATATAAATAAAACAGATTTCATAGACGAACCATTAGTAAGTTTCATAGAGAGAATGTTTAATAGTTTACCAGAGGGATTACTTTTAAAAACACTTAACGAATTAGTAAACGATGAAGAGGAAGAATTGATTAAAGCCAAGGATATGTTAGAAATATTAGAGAAATCAATTATACTAAACTATGAGTACCTGAATAGACTTGGAATAAATCCTTTAGACAAAACTAAGATATATCTAATTATCACAAATATTAAGAACTACTGGAGTAGTAGTAAGGTGAAAAACAAAGACATGGATAATATTAAGAAGACATTATTTAAAACATTTGTAAAAGCAACTGGTAGAAAAACAAAATGGATGATAGTTGCAGATGTTATAGCATTTATCGTTTATGTATATAGTCTAGCATTGAAGAAAACTTAAGATTGTAATGAATATTTAATTAAGGAGTAAGTTATGGCTAAGAAACAAAATAAAAACTGGGTTAAGACTGCGGTTAAACATCCTGGAGCGTTTAGAGCTTACTGTAAACGCAAAGGATATAGTAAAGTAAATACAGCTTGCATAAATGAAGGTTTAAAATCGCCTAGTAAAACTGTTAGAAAAAGAGCAGCTTTAGCTAAAGCTTTTAAAAACATGAGAAAAAATAAAAAGAAAAAGTAGAGCTACAGGGTTATTTCCCCTGTGGCTCTATTAATTTTAGTAACCTCTCGTATGCTTCTTGAGACGTATGTCCGTCCCATTTAGGAGCAGTCTCAACCTCAGGGACCTTAAGTAATTCCCATGTCTCAGTAGGGTAATGGTTCGAAATCTGTCCGATTTCCGGGTGTAACAAGTACACCACGAACCGCTCCCGCCAAAACACAGTTCGCCATCATCATGCCTCCAACTCTTCACCACATTGTAACCTTGTTAATATAAAGCGTTAAAAGCAATAGTACTATATACCATACGATAGTCATACAGCTCTTTGTATGTGTGATAACCACCGCTTAAATACTGAACCTTGTTCGCTTCTGAAAGTACTTTATTTTCTTCTCTATCAATGATTGCATATCTTTCTTCATTTTTCATATTCACTCCTTTTTTTGTTTTAATGTATTTTAGTAAGATATTAGTATACAAACTTAAAAAAAAAAGGATAAGACTATTCAGCCTTATCCTCCTTTCTAACTTTTCTAATTTTATTAGTATACCACTGTATAGCGAACAAAAATGCCAAGTCAGGATTATTAGAAATAATGGAATAAGTATAATATTCATCTTTACACCCAAAACCAATCCCCACTGTACCTTTACCTTTTCTTGTAAAAGTATTCTTATATACATAATGTCTGTTTCTAGATTTAAATTTCTTATGCAAGAAGTCCACTAAATTACATAACGGAACCATAACAGTCGTAAGGTCGCTATATTTCACGAAAATCGTTGGACTTTCATAAGACCTAATATCTAATCCAACTTCAGCTATTTCCTTATCTGAATTATTAGCATCCGTATATTTAAACTCTTCTAATATATTCTTATCCAACCTAACATAACCATTATCATCTGTTAATTTAAATATATCTATATATTTCATTCTTATCTCCTTTTATACAAATGGATTTACTTGTTGATTTACATTAGCTGCTTGAATACCTTGTCCTACTGGCAGTTTTCTGTTTTTTAACTGCGATTGTAACTTCCTAAATTCTATCATCTCCTCCTTAGGAACAATCTTTCCTACTAACCTATAATATACTCCGTTGAATTCTTTTTCAAAAGTCAATGTCTTATCTTTTTCCTGAATGATATCGTTAACATTTATCTGTAACATAGTTTCAGGTATAAGAGCGGGATTCTCATCTTCGTTATTACTCTTATCTTCTTTAAGAAGCGTTACACTTATAGGAATCATACTTTCTTCGAAGTCTTCTAACTTAGGTATGGTATTTTGTAACACCATATAAACCTCTTTCTTATTACCTTTATCGTCTACCTTAAAAGCATCTGTAATTATAACGTAGAATTCTGTTCTTATTTCGTCTATATTAAGATATCTACTCATCTCTTCAAATTTCATGTCTGGGAACAACTTATGCTCCTCTACTAACGCTTTTAAATAATCAAAAGTAAATCTCGTAGACTTTTCATATACTCTTAATACATCCTCTTTAAATTTAGAATCACTAACATGCTCGTCTAGATATTCCTTTACTATATCCGACTCTAATTTTTTAAAATCTAGATGATATCTAGCTCTACCTGGTCTACTCCTTATGAATGGACTTAAATTGTAATACTTGTTCTCAGTTATCAAGAATAACTTCTTGCCACCGCTGTCTGATGTTAAAGTGGTTAATAACCTATTCTGATCTCCCATATAAAAATTTTTACCGAATTCGTCGAAGAAGACAACTACATCACCTAGATTCTCTAATAAATCGTGTAACTTAGCTATATCGTAACTACCAGCTTCATCCACCATAATAACAGGATAACCATCGTCTATAGCCAAGTTACTTATAAGTTTAGCTAACTCAGTCTTACCGGTTCCTTTCTCACCAGTTAAGATAACACCTAAGTTATTTTTACTGTTCCTATAAGCATACCAAAAATGCTTAGCATAGTTAGGCAACTTACCGTATATTTTATTCGGTAGTTTAAATTTATCGTAAGGTAACTTGTAGAAGTCCAGCTTCTTAGTGTTACTATCATAAACTACTTTATATACGCCTGGAGGGAGTTTTCTATTTCCACCCATAGCTTCTATTAGGTTTATAGGGTTACCTACTGGCAAAATACTGTTATACATGTTGTCTCCTTCCACTTACTCTTATTTTAATATCCTCCGGATTAAATCCATTTCTGATCATCTTTAACATTATTTTGTTCACGTGTAATGGATTCTTGTATTCATAATCTAACTTTTTTCCATTTACAACTAGGTAATAAGATCTTGATTTCTTCATCTTTAACTCCTTTTTAATTTCGTTTATTGCATTTTAGTAATCTTTAGTTATTTAAACTTGGAAATTAATAAAAAAAAAAAGATATCGGTTAGTGGATTAATCCACTAACTCCTCCTCTATTTTGTCTAATACCCTATTGATTTGTTTGTATAGAGTAACTGGTGCAAGTACCTTTACGTCTCTATACAATAATCTTACAAATTCATTGTCGTATTGTTTAACCTTGAACTTATCGTCAAAAAGTTCATCTTTAATTACGATATCGTTGTTTTTCTTTTTAATAGTGACGTTGAAGTATTTAACTCTTTTCAAACGTCCTTGTTTATCTTTTTTAATCTTAGGTTTGTCTCCGATTAATTTAGAACACTCTGTTATAAAATCAGCGGTCTTTATGACCTTCCATATTAGAACGTTAAAATAACTTAATATTAATTTAGATACCTTAGATACTTTATCCTTGTTATAAGTTTCACAAATAGACTCACTACTGTGAAACGATAAGTATGGATTATCCCCGATTATCAATCTCAATTTGAGATTATCGTGTTCTATGGTAACATCCATAGACGAATCATCGTTTTTATCCACATGAATTTTAACATCCTTTTTACGTAACACTTCTTTTAACCATTTTGTAATGTTTTTAACTTTACAAGATTTGTTTTCCATTTTCAACTCCTTTTTTTATATTTTGTTACACTTTAATAATATATCTTTAAATGTTCTTAAAACCAAAAAAAGATACGGGATGGTACCATCCCGTATCTTCTATTTTTCTTTTTAATCAAATAACGTATATAGTGTTCTTCTACATGGGGATATGTAAAATAACTTATAGTAACTCGTTTACAAATCTCTCAAACTCTCTTTCTTTTTCAGAAGAGTTACTACTTGTAATTTTAAAAGAGTCCACAGTATCATCTTCATTAATTAATAAACCACTTCTACACGTGATATCTCCATCTATTCGATGTCCTTTAGAATTCAGTAATGAACCTATCTTACCACTAATGTCTTCTATCCCTATATTTCTAAACACATTACCTATCATATCGCTAATTTCAGAACCAGATACATCCTCTTTTAACATCTCTAAAGTATGATCTCTCAATAAGTCCATATCATATCCTTTCCTAGCATTCATATTTTACATAGGTAATACATGTTCTTCTATATAAGAGCTTAACTCTTCTATTATGTCATATATCTCATCTTTACTCATTACTCTATTAAAGGATTGATCAGATGTCATAAAACTGTATAGGGAATAAGATATCTCTCTTATACACCAAGTTTCTAAATTGTAGTTTAAATCCTTATGTACTAATCCATCTTTATCCTTTATCTGTATAATCAAATCTACGTATCTCTTACCACTCTTTATATCCCTAAACAGTGTTAGAGTTATACTGTATCTAATTACTTCAAGTCTTATTTTACCCTTTATCCTACAAAACATCTTTTTAAACTCTAATACATGTTCTCTAGCAAATAAGTTACTTCTTATAAGCATGCTGTTAACTATCTTGGGTTTAAACAAGAACTTACATATTCTTTCAAGTATCTTATCCATGTTTCTACTCCTTTTATCTTATCTATTTCTTTTTATCTTTTAACATACTATCTTGTATATACTTATATCTTTTTCTTATTTTCTTTTTCTATATAAGACATGTTATATTCTCTTTTACTTCTAAAAGACTTATAAGAGAGTATATAGGATATGTATCTAATCTTACATAGGAATAGCTTAATTAGTTTTCTTCATTTCTTATACAGTTTTTTCATTATTTCTATACCATATTCTAAGCAATATCCAACTAATTAAGCTTTTATTAAATCTAATTTAATAAAAAGTGTTTACAAGACGTAGTCTTGTACATAATTCTATTGATGGGGAAGGTAGGAGACGAGCGAACGGAGGAACAGACATATAGAAGTATTTAGTTGGGTAGAAGAAGAGACAGAGTAGGACAAACCTACGTGAGCGAAGGCTCCGTAGGAGGGGGACTGTACCCCTCTCCTTTTTTTTTTAATAATATGTAATATATTATACGTTAGTATAATATATATTATATATACTCTAACGATAAAAAAATATTGATAAAAAAAGTTTTAAAATAAGAGAGATAGATAAGAGCTAAAAGGGGTTTAAAAGACTCAGAGCTAACGTACATGAATGGTAACCAAGTTACAGGTTATTAGTCTTTAACTCTACTAGAGGGATTTCAGAACAGAAAAAAATATTTCAGATACTTGATTTAGTTCTCCTATCTAGTGAGAGGATTAGAAAAGACAGACTGAAGATAAAGAAAAGACTTCAGAAAAGAAAAAAAAAACCTGTCTTTAAATCCTCTTGGCATAAGGAACTCCTGGGTATAGATTTAAGAATTAAATAGTTAGTAGGGATATCCCTACTAACTATGAATCTTTTTTTGTTTTGTAGTGAATGAATTTAAACATAGGAGTTATAGATGATTTTATTCTACGATGACTGGAAGAAGTATCCTAACGCAGTCTTACAGTTAAATACGAAGAATGATAGTTTTTTACATGTAGCAAGACTGTTAAAGCATATGGGCATAAAGAATCACGCATTTATGCTAAGTCTTTTAAATCCTAAATTACTGGATGTAGACCCTTGGTCTGACAATTTAACAAACGAAGAGATATCTATGATATCAGAGGAGTGTTTTTTAAATCCTTGGTATTTTTTAAGAGAGGTATTTAGAATACCAAGCATAGGTGGTAACCTGTTACCATTGATAGCTAATAGGGCTAACATAAGTTATTTTTGGTTATTCTTTAATCACGTAACTACGTATCTGATACAACCTAGACAGACAGGTAAGTCATTAAGCTATGAGACTAAGAACGCTTATCTAAGTGGATTAAAAGTAAGGAAGTTTAACATATCTATACTTGTGAAAGATGATAAGTTAAGAGCAGGGGTTAGTAGGAAGATAGTAGATAAGTTAGAGGAAGGGTTTCCTTGGTATTTGAAGATGATAAGTAATAGGGATGTTAAAAACAGTGAAAGGATAACTGTTAAAGCATTTGAGAACGTTATAGACTTATATGTAGGTCAGAAGGACCCTAAGACAGCAGATAACATAGGTAGGGGTATGAGTACTCCTGTAGTTGATATAGACGAGTTTGCATATGTCTACAACATAGAGAAGATATTACCAGTTATATTTGCAGCTACTACAGCAGTTAGAGAGATAGCTGAGGAGAAGGGACTACCTTATGGTAACACGTTATTAACTACACCTGGTAAATTAAAAACTAAGGAAGGTCAGTTTGCGTACGAGATATATAAGGAAGCATTTAGATGGACGGAGAAGCTGTTTGACGTCAAAGATAGGAAAGAGCTTAATGAAGTTATGATTAAGAACAGTAAGTATAAAGCACACGTTATATGTTTATTAGAGTATAACCATAGACAGTTAGGTTTTACAGATGATTGGTTGTTAGAGAGGATGGAGGTAGCTAGAGCTGAAGGAGAAGATGCTGAAGCTGATTTCCTTATGAAGTGGGGTAGTGGTAGTTTAAACCATCCTCTAACTAAGAAACAGTTAGAGATAATAGAAAACAGTAAGATGCAACCTCTTGATACTGAGATATTTAACGGATATGTATTAAGGCTTTACGATAAGTTTAAAGACACTGTTAGAGACAACAGGTATACACCATATGTTATCTCTATAGACCCTTCAGAAGGGATAGGTAGGGATGATATAGCGTTAGTGATTATGAACGTATATACTGGTGAAGTAGTAGGAGCAGGTAATTACAACGAAGCTTCTATTCCAAGTTTTTCTAAATTTGTATATGATTTATTGAGTACCTATCCTAACAGCGTATTAATCGTAGAGAGAAAATCAACTGGTGTAGCAGTTTTAGACGGAGTTGTTGAGTTAATGGTTAAGAATGGTGTTAATCCATTCAGAAGAATCTTTAACTGGGTGATTGATGATTTGGACTTATACGTGGATAGGTACTCAGAGATACTTGAGGATAAGATGTACAGTAACTATCTGTACTTAAAGTTCAAGAGCAAGTTTGGGTTTGTGACTTCGGGTGGTGGTGTTACTGCAAGAAGTAATCTTTACGGTCCCGTTTTAAAAAGCGCAGCCTCCTATATTGGTGATGTAGTAAGAGATGAAGTTTTAGTGGAGCAGATATTATCATTGAGTGTTGTGAATGGAAGAGTTGACCATAAAAAAGATGGACATGATGATATGGTCATCGCCTGGCTCCTAGCATACTGGTTTTTGAATAATGCGAAAAACAAAGAAGTTTACGGAATCGATGGAAGCAAAGTCCTGGCAAGAGCAGTTAACTTGGAGTTGTTAGAAGATGCCACTGAGGAAGAGCGTGAGTATATTATGTTCCAAGAAGAGCTTAAAGAAAAAATAGAAGAGCTACTTGAGAGTTTAGAGAATGTCGCATCCGAGATTGAAGCTTATCGTATAATAGGGAAGATAAGAATCTTGAAAGAGAAACTTGACCCGAAATACACGAAAACATTTAACTTGGATACAATTTTAAAAGAGATGAAATTTTACAAGAGGTTGAAGAAGCTCGGGGTTCTTAAAGATTTTTAGATAGACTTGCCCACCCATATTCCTTTCCTTTTTGAGACTTTAAGCATAAGAGCATATTAGGATTTTTAATATTTTGTGATTTTACCCCTCCTTTATTTTTTATTATTTTTGTCATTGCTATTAAAATACAGATATAAGTAGGGTACATACCCTACTTATATCTAAAAAATGTTTTGTTTCCACTATCTTCTAATAATATCAAATCTTCTATAGGCTTCTTTATAAATAATACGTTTATTATAGAGTTTTTGTTTTTACTGTTATTGTTTTCACTTATTATTTCTTCTAATAATAGATATGGTTTCTGTACTATATAATAGTTATCTTTATTATTCTTAAAAATCCATTCATCTTTTTCTTTGTCATAGTTAACTAGTTTTAATTCACAGTTCTTTATAAAAAGTATATCTTTATTACTTATTACTGAGTCCAAATTTCCTACATAGTCTTCTATACCTAAATTTAATATATGGGCTAACAGACTTATAGTATGTGGAGGTTTTATATATATAAGCTTAAGGAAGTTCTCTGCTCCGTTGTAAGTTGTCTCATTCGGTAAACAATCGTTCTTATATAAGTCAAAATACTGTTTAGCCTCTTCATCTGTTCTAAATACTCTATAGAAGAATTCAAAAGGAGATGATTTATCTCTCCCGTAGTTATAGTAATTAGCTTTAGCAAAAATATAAACATTTTTATTGTTTATTAGAAATCTTTTATCTTTGAATAATAATGCTCTATTTCTTAAATCTATCATTTTCCTATCCTTTTAAAATATTTTCATTAATGACTCTTTGCATAGTTCTTAAGAAACTATTTGGGTCTATAAATCTTTTTCTTAAGTCTATAGCTTTATACATAATAGATTTTCTATTAAAACTGTTTTCTAATAGTGTTGTTAGAATAGCTATAGTGTTAGCTTTAGATTCTACGAAAGCTATGCCGAGTTCAAAACTATTCAGGAATATCATACTTCTACCAAGTATAGTAGAGAGAACATCTGTTGTCATTTTTTCTACTCTCGTATTAGCACCTATGAATTTACTAACTTCTACTAAGTCTCCTATAGTTTTAGATGGATTAGGTATTTCATTAGTAACTAGAGCATTTTCTATCCTCTTAATTAAACCTCTATCTATCATATTTATTTGTGTTCTTATGTAGTCGTATATGATTCTTTCAAATTCTTTTGGTTCTATTCTTCTATCTTCGTAAGTCTGATAATGGTAGTTACATGTCAGACTAACATATGGTGTAACATCAGGAGACATTAAAGCATTTCTATATAGAGTAGTTATTACTGAATCAAACATTTTAAATACTTGTTTATCTATAGCTAGTAGGAATTTTAAGTTTTTATCTAAGAATAACTTAGTTAGTATAGTTCTATATATCGCTAATTTACCGTTATTAGGGTCTTTTATTATGTCTAGTATATTATCATCCGGATTTATTTTTTGTTTACTGAAGAGTCTTACATCCATAGCTATATATGTATTACCACTATGTTCAAATATGATAGGATGGTAGAACGTCTTAATGTTCTTCTCTAACTCGTTCCTACCTGTTATAAAGATTACCTTAGAGTATTTTTCTACTACTCCGTAAGATAAATCTTCTTCTGTCTTAATTAAATACTTGATTAACTCTGATTTTATATCGTCAACGTTGTACTTATGTCCTAATGTTCCTTGGTATAAGTCTATCATAGGTTTTCCTTTATGATTGAAGTTAAATCAATGAATTTTCAGGTAAGTCGAAATAAAAACTATATACGAGGAATAAATCCTGTATATCAAGAGTTACTGCTTTATTAATTATGAATCTTTTTAACTATTACTATTACGTTATTAGTCATAAACCGGTTACATTGAAATTAAATAAAGGAATGACTATGCTTAATTATCTAAGATATAAATCTATAACTTATAGATATAGACGTAATCTCAGGTATTATGAATTTAAATTACCTTATTTGGATTTAATACGTTCTGTTAAATCTATGGTTGTAAAACCGCTATCGGAGGATGATTTAACTATTTCAGGTTATCAGTTTGATATTATATTTGGTAAGAGAGGAGATACTATCTCTATACCAGAGTTTGGCTTATTAGAATTAGAAGTTGTATTAGATTATATATCTAATCATCCTGATATAGAGGCCAACCTTGGTATAGGTATAACTAATGTAGAAGATTTGTTAAGTTTCATAAGAACCCAGACTTGGGTATCTCAGAGATACATAAAAACAAGAACATCTATTAACTATAAGAGAATCAAAAAGGAGCTTAAATTCGATGTTTTAGATTTTCAAAGACCTGCTTTTGAAAAATATGAGGAAGTTAAACGTTTAGCAGACTTAAGAGGGTTCTTAATAGACGCAGCAGCTGGAGCTGGTAAGACATTTGTAAGTTTAGCACTATCTGTAGGATTAGAATACGAACATACTATAATCATAGCTCCCAGACAGACCTTAGAAGAAGTATGGGTTAAATCAGTTACTGAATCAGTATTTAAGAGACCGCAGACCTATAAAATATTATCCACTAAAGATAGAAAAGTAAGTAGAGAAAGGTTTATTATTCTTCATTACGAATTCTTGGAGAAATTAGCTAAAGATGAAGTTCTTCTTAAAAAACTAAAAAGACTTAAACCTAATATAATCGTAGATGAATGGCACAATTTTAACAATATTAAATCTTTAAGAACTGAATCGTTATTACAAGTAGTTAGCTACTTAGACCCTAAAGATATGTTTTTATTAACAGGTACACCTATAAAAATGGAACAAAAGGAATTAATACCACTACTATATATTCTGGATAAGAAATTCCCATATGCGTTAACCTGGTTTTTAAATATGTATAAATCTACAGACCCTGTATCCTTAAATCTTCTAAAATATAGATTTGGATTATATAGAAGACGCATAGAAAAGCCTACAGACAACCTTCCTCCTTTAGTTATTACCGAATATAAAGTAACTATAGACAATTATGAACCGTATTTAATCTCTACTATACAAAAAGATATGGAAGAATATAAAACTAAAAGACATAAAGAGTTACTTAAAGATTATGATAAATATTATAATAGATTTATAGAGATAATTAACTATGTAAAGGACAAATGGTATAAAAAGAAAAAACGAGGTTATACCAAAATAGAGATAGATAGGATGTTTAGGAACTATTTAAAAGATGTTAAGGAAGTATTTAACCTTGTTGAAAATGGAAAACTTATGGCTGCTATACCTATAATAAGAACTGTTAATGAATTTGAGAAGAATTATATTACACCTATGTTGGAAGGTGATTTATTAAAAGAGTTTAGAGATGTAGCTCCTATAGTTAAATATCCTAAGTTAAAAGCACTAGGAGAAGCATTAGGTAAAATCTTACTAAGGAGAAGAATAGATTGTTATAAAGAGATAGCTAAGGTTATGAAGTATAAAGATATAATAGAATCTACTCCTAAGAAGACATTGATATTCTCTAACTATACAGAAGTATGTGATATAGCCTATGAGAAATGCAAAAAACTAAAATACAACCCTTTAAGAGTATATGGAGAGTTAACTAAGAAGCTAGACGAAACAGTATCCTTATTTATGGATTTAAAGAATAACTATAACCCTTTAGTTACTACATATAAGTCACTATCTACCGGAGTACCTCTAATAGCTGCTAACGTTATGATATGTTTAGATTTACCATTCAGGATGTATATATTTGACCAAACCGTAGCTAGGATATATAGATTAGGACAGGATATGAAATGTTTTGTTTATATAGTAAAATTAGATACAGGTGATAAGCTTAACATAACCCAAAGAGATTTATTTATATTAAATCTCTCTAAAGATAGAGTAGAGCTCATAACTGATAATAAGTTTGCTTACGAGATACCTAAAGAAGTATTACAAGAGGAAACAGAAGAGATAGAAGAGGAAAATCCTGATACAGAAGAAGTTTTAGAAGAAGTTACAGAAGATATAGCTGTTAATAGTATAAGTAATTATGTCCATTTACCTATTAACAACATTAAGGATATATACGAATCTTTAATAAAAATAAAATAGATAACAGAGATATATATCTCTGTTATTTTAATAAAAAAAAAAGAGTCAAGGGGATTATCCTCCCGGATATGGGATGGTGATGGTTTTGTTACTATCTCCATCTTTAACTTCAAACTTGATACCTTCGCCCGTATCTTTTATTTTAGCAATGAATCCAGCCGGGTGGATGAAAACCGGATTATCTGCACTTACAATTTTGTATTTACTTTTAAAGTCTCCTTTGGTTAGAGGTACTGCCTGGAGACTCCAACAGTTCTGTTGCTTGTCCCAACTTAGTACTAAATCGGCTTCTCCAGTGAATTCTACAGCTGGGACAAACTTATCATCTTTCCTACGAACTGCGACCTTAATTCCGTTTATTTCCTTTATTACTGTTTCTTCTACTTCTTTTTTGTAGAATAAGTTTAGCTCGTCTTGTTTTTTAAGGGTGGTTATATAATTAACTGCAAACTCTAATGCTTTCTCAAAAGCATCATCGTTATTAGATGGATTATCTGCTAATCCATTAAACGATTTAACTATATTTGAAAAGTGATGCTCAGGATTTCTTTTAATGCCTAGGTCCTGAGCATCTACTTCCCTGATTAATGAGACCAATAATGGGTATTTCTCTTCAGTAATGCCCAGAGCATCTGCAATAATACCAGCAGATGCCATGTTATTTACTCCATTCTTACTATGGTGATGGTCGAATATCCCTTTCTCAAAGTTATATTCACCACCAACATCAATCAGTATCCCTCCTTCTTGGAGGATATTGTTAAGAACGTCTTTGTCTCTGGTTCTTATTATTTCAGGATTTGAACCTGTAAATATTTTAATCACTGCAATTGCAGTGATTTCGTCTGCATGAAAAACACCATTATGTGTTCCGATTTTATTTACTCTACTCATTTGTGTCATTTCTGACTCCTTGTAGCCCGCCTATCTGTCGTTCCTTAAATCTCCTTCGTCAGGGAAGACTTCTGACCCCCTATATGACAACGGGGTTAGTCGTGTCTTCCCCCTTCCACACCAGGAGATAAGTACTAGACAGATAGGACTTGCGGTTTTATTACATCTTAGCGATATATAGTCATTTTTCTTTTAATTTCAAAAATTACAAATATAAAAAATAAAAGACATAACCCGTATACCCGGGTTATGTCTTATTGTATAATTTTACCAACATAACAATCACTAATGGTAAACAATTTAATTACTATCCTTTTATGCATATTCCTACTAATTATAAATAGGTTCATATTTCCATCCATTAGCAAGTTTAACTTATCTTTAACTAATGGAATTTCATCGTCATTTTCTATACCTAAGTCATTTAACAAATCGATCATTATCCTATGTCTCGTTATATCCATAGGCGTATTTATTAACTCAGGAGGTATCTTTATTTTAACTCCTGTTCTGATAATATTAACCTCTTCTACGATAGTTACTGTATGTTTGAATTTGATATCTACGTTTATTTTTAATAAATGTTGTAGATAATTAACAGATTTGTTAATTCCCATCATCAACAAGGCATCCTCTATGTGTCTCAAATCTTTTAAGTCGTTATCCACGGAATCAATACTTATGACATTAGTGGACATCTTTAATTCCCTATTGACTATCATAGTTAGTATACTATCTATAATGTTCTTGGTTTTGGAATCTACTGTAATTTTAGTGTTTAATATATCATTCATTAATACTATATCTTTATTAGATATTTGTTTTCCATCATCAAACCTTACAGTATGTGTTATATAAGGTTTATCTAAATTGTCAACAAGAGCCTTTAACGCATTAGGCTCTGTTATAGGGTCTTCTATTATTAGAATTTCATCTTCTACAATGTTATCCAACTCTACTTTTCTTTTTCCATTTGTTTTAGTACTCATATTTACCTCCTAATTCTTGTTTATTATTTCATATTTGTATGTAGTTTTGCTAGTAGCCACTATCCTTAATACTTGTGTATCAGGGTCGTAGTATGGTGGAAATTCGTGTCCATCTTCAGGAGACATCTTAGAAAAGTCTAAAGGCTCTTCTTTAGATTTTTCTTCTTGTTTTTTATAATTGAATTTGTTATTGAAACTACTTGTAGATTGTTGAGTTTGCTGTTGAGTCGGTTTAGCAAACCCCGATGTTCTTCTACCTATGCTACTCGTAGAGTTCGTCGTAACGCTATTAAATCCAGGGTTTACCATGTTGTTCATCATTGTACCCATGGCGTTATTCATTACACTACTATTTGTCATAGGGTTATTCATCATTGTGTTTTGCATCCCCATGTTAGTCATAGGCTGGGTATTCATAGCAGCCTGTTGTTGCATCATTTGCTGTAATAATAGCTGTTGCTGCAACATAGCCATTTGCTGTGGCGTTAATTGTTGATTACCGAAAGTTCCACCCTGGTTTACTTGGTTATATTGTGGTTGTTGATAACCAGAATTTTGAAATCCTTGTTGTTGGAATCCTTGTTGCTGGAATCCTTGTTGTTGACCTTGGTACTGCTGCTGTTGGTTAGGTTGTCTAGTGAAATTTCCAAAACTATTATTTCCATATGGGCTCATTTTTTACTCCTTTTTATTTGTTAAAGAACTAAAAGTTCTTTTAATAGTTTAACATCTGAATTGTTAAGTTCACCGTCAGCTAGAACAAACTTATATGTATCTCCAACTGTATCTTTAATTTCGAATACTAAACCTTCTTCTGTTTTGTATATTTTCAAGTTTGAGATAGTCTCTCTATGGAAAATGATAATATCGCCATCCATAGAAATCAACATTAAACCTCTTTTTCCGATTGTGTATTGTTCTACATATGCACTAACCATCGTTTACTCCTTTTAATAAATTTAAATTCTTTACCGGGTCTATACCCGCTGCTTTATTGCAATTTAGTAAGATAATAATATATAAACTTGAAAATTAAATATCTTACGGGCATCGACCCGTAAGATATATTAAAATAATCCTTTTGTTAAATCATCCTCAGGGTTTTCACCTTCTTCAGACTCGTCTTCTTCGGATTCACCTTCTTCACTTCCTCCTGTTTCATCGCCTTCTTCTTCATTATTTCCTTCTTCATTATTTTCGTTTTCTCCTATCGGTTCCTCTATATTACTTTCCTCTCCGTTGTCTTCTTCATCTGTATATTCATCCGACTCTTCATCTAGTTTTTCTATTTTCTCATCTGTTTTCTTTCTAAATTTATTCATCTCTTTTAATAGGTCTAGTATATTCTCTTTCAATACTTCCACTAAGTTCTTATACTCATCACTAAGTTTTAAAACAGGTTTACCATCTTCATCGAGGCTTAGCATATCGTTAAGTTCTGGTATAGGTCTATTCTCGCTTAACCATTTATAAAGAAGTATAGTTTTAATTACTGCTTTTTGATTTTCTATTTTCTCTCCTAACTCTCCTATTAAGTCATCTGTGAATAAATCTGTGTTTAAGAAGTTATCTAACAATTTATCCAACCTACTTACATATTCTTCGAACATATCTCCTTGAATATCTTCGTCTTTAAATTCAGGTTTTGGTAATCTACAGTCTAAATTTTTAAGAACTGTATGAAACAGCCAGTTAACCAGTGACTTCTTATTCAGACGTAAAATCTTTTTAGATAGTTCAGTGTTTGTAATAGTTTTCTTTAATTTCTTTTTGATTTCAGGTAGGTTAGACTCTAGTATAGACAATATCTTGTTATATAGGATAGGGTCATTTTCTACGTATTTAACTATATTGTTTGTTAGATGTGGAGATAATTGATTCTGTCTTTTTAAGACTCTTCTATTCAGTAGTAAGTTATTAGCTACTATAGTAGTAGCAAAGTCAGGACTGTAACTGTTATCAATTATCTCTGGCGTTAATCCTAATCTTAATATCATATATTTATCAAGTAGTTCTTCTAATCCATTATCATCGCTAGGAGGATCGTATCTTTTCTCATTTATTTCTACTTTTATATCTGCTAATCCGGGGTGTTTAGGATTAAACTTAAATCCTACATTATGTAACCAGTCTACCATACTATCTAATTTTAGCATACCTATAGGTAGCTGCATTTGTCTGCTTCTCTTTATCTGATTAATTATTTTCTTTAATGTAAATTCATAGTTAGGATCATCTTCGTCTAACTCTATATCAACTTCTGTGATAGTTATATGCGATTTTATCATCCCTGATAATCTTGTTAGAAACAACATCGCTTTTAAACTAGCTAATACTGATAAATCCTCCATAACTGATTTACCTGTACCATTACTTCTATAGTCTACTGCTGTATATTGTATATACCTCTTAGGAACAAACACTATTTTAACTTTATCTCCTCTTTTCATTTTTTCATATATAGCCATTAGTATATCGTCTTTTAGTTCTAAATCAAATTTAACCATATCTTTAAATACACTATGCTTAATAGCGTTATCTATCTTCTCTCTTAATAATCTGTTTATTATGTTTACAGCACCGCTTAAAGCTGGTGTGTTTTTAGTTTTACTAGATATATTCCTTTTAGCTTCACTGATTATATTACTACCAGGAGTTTTAGTACTACTTTCCGTAGTTATACTGAACATTTCTTTTAATTTATCTTCATAACTCTTCTCGTCGTCTATGTTTATAGGTTTACCATTTGAATTCAGGATTAAGAAATATCCATAGTGTTTAGATGGGTCATCTATGTCTGCTATAGGAATTACATTACTAGGATTTAATTTCTTAACAAATGCTTTACTGTATTCATTTTCTAATTCTATGTATTCGTCTATAGTTAACATCTGGTCTATTATTTTAAAGTCCTCTAATCCTTCTGATAATCTATTCAGACTCTTATCTTTATAGTTTACAAAATCTTCAATGACTTTCTCGGAGTTTAATAATGCATAATTTTCAGTAATGTCTAATAATCCAGGATTAAGGCCTAATGCTTTTAACTCTTTTTCAGAATCAGTGCTTATTTTATTAGCCTTTCTAAAGTCAATAAGTTTACTACTTACTTTATTATCGAAGTATGAGAGCGCGTCTTCAACACCAGCTGATAATTTTCTTTCCATTCTTGTCAGTTTCTTATGTATATCTACAAGTATGTCCGGAGGCAAAATCAATTCTATATATGCTCCTTTTGTAAATATACTCTCCTCTGTTATAGTGTATAGTTTATCCTTAAACTTGTAATGTGTATCCACGTGTTCTTTAATAGAAGACATAATGCTATTCACAACTTCATTAGGTAGTATTTTAGTTTTAAGAGTAAGACTATAATCACTATCTATCATAGTGTTTGCAGAAACTATACTACTTGTCATAATTTCTATAGCTAAACTTATGTTAGGGAATAGATTAAATATATCTTCGTTTAGATTTAGTTTTTCTTCAGTATCTGATACTATTCTATATAACTCACTTATGTCTACGTTTATAGGTTCTTTTTTATCGAGTTCTCTCAATATTTTCTTAGCGTCTATATGTTCAGGTACTAATTTTTTACCCATTTTTATTCTCCTTTCTATATAAATTAATTCCGGTTAATCAGGTAATGGTTTAGCTTGAAATTAACGTATAAGGACTAGTTATGATTGATAATTCTGTTAAATTAGAAAAAATGAGTCTGACTGAATATATTAAACGTTCTATTCGAATATCTAAGTCTATACATATCAAACTTGATACGTTAGCTACTCTTAGTAGAATCGTACAATGGAAGTTATTTAGAGAGAATGTCTTAGATTGTTATGGTAATCGTTATTGTTTAAATTTAGCTGGTATTCACTACGATAGGGATGTACCTGTTATGGTTTATGTACCAGACATACAAAAAGAGATGATACTTACCCCCGATTTAGTTAATGAGTATGAAATTCTAGCTAAGGAACTTAAAACATTTGGTAATTTTTACGATAATCTTGTCTCTAAGTATCCTGAACATATAACATATATAAAGGGTTGTATAGCTGGTGGTTTTACTATAGATAAAATAATAGAGAGTAACAACGGAGAAATATTATGGTATAATAACGAGTTATTTAATAGTGATAATAAGTTAGTAATGCATAATGTTCAAAACTTTATATATGATTTCTTAAAAAGATACGATAATGATAAATATGTTATAGATGAACTATATCCAGCCGGTTTAGTATCTAATCTTTATTCGGTATTACCAGCTGTTATACTTACCGAAAAACTTAAATATGTTTTAACTTCTAACGCAGATGATTTTCACATATTACAGTACTTTAGAAGTTATAAATTTATGGATGAGGATATAACTGTACTGGATAGGAAGACGTTAACTTGGTTATACGGTGCTTTATCTTATATTAAAACTAATATAGGTAAAAACGAGGTATTAGATATGTTACTGGATAAAGTATTTAACGATACTGGGTTAGGTATAGGTAAGACGTTAGTTGTTAAATCGAGACCTATAGCTACAACAGTAGAGTATAATAGTAATACATATATCTCGTATGATAGGAAAACACTTATAGAGAGAGTCAAGGCTAACGATAAGTATAGTATCAGTCTTGCGCGTAAAGAGACATTTGAAGATATCTTAGAAAAGGAATATTCACAGGGATACCTTAATGATTATAATAAGGTAACCTCCATATCTATGGAAGCTGACGAGAAATTCAGATTCAGTATCCCTACACAGGAAACATCGAAAGTATTAGAGATTGATAAACTTATACTTCTTATAACTGATGATGTCAATAAGTTCACTTATTTTATAAATTCTCTAATATATGAAATAAACAATGATTCAAATGGTTCTTATTTAATGTTCCATAATCCATCTGATGGTATAGTTTACAACTTAAATAGTAGACAAGTGTTTGCATTACTTCTGAAACTTATGTTTAATATCTACTATAATAAAGAAACTAATCCAACCATAGGAAATCTATATTATACAAACATCCTAGATGTTAAAAAGGCTAAAAACTACGAATTTGAACCGTTACCGTTTACAGGTAACAGTCTAAAAGATATAGTAAACGAAATAACTAATGATTTTAAAAACTTACCTAAGGATATAACAACTTTAGAAAGATTTAATAAGTATTTCGATATAAGTTTTAAAGTCATGGATAAATTCTGGTTTTACCTGTCTAATGTTAACGATGTACTATACAGTATGGACTTAATGTATCTGTTTAACTCATTTTTTATATCTGGTAATGTTGATTTAGTAAATGGATTAAAATTATCAGATTTAGAAAAATTAGTGAATTTTCCTAATATGGATATAGCAGAACCTTATTATAAATATACGTTTAAGAAACTGATAGAAACTATAATAGGTCGTAACATATACGACTTCGATTTATTTAATAGTAAGATTGCACAATTAATCAATATTTTTAAAAAGACAAATGGATATACAGTTCAGATATTACTAGACAATAAAATACCATATACGATAACAGGAGAATATCAGACTCTGAAACCAAGTACGGGTATGAGTTGTTTTGCATCGGTTATGGATTCAGATATAAGGTTATACGATAAAGTTGATAAACGTCTTTATAATAGGTTTATTAAAATATCTGATAAAGTAATAAGTAAAAACAGTCTGTATACTTTCAGTATCTATGGTAATTATCGTTTAAAGTTACAGAATATACAGGGTAGAAATATGATAGATACGGGCATCTGTTTTACTAATTTCGGAAATAGGTTACCTGACTTTTATAAACCTATATTCAACAAGACTACTTATATACCTAAATACGATATAGATGAATACGAAGTTGATAATACTAAAAAGATATTAGAAAGACCTGTTACTATAAGAAGCACAGGTGATGAGATAACTACAGGAGTTCTATCTAAATCAGACTCTACAGTTTATAAAGCCGATAACGGCGACTTGGACGTATATTCACCTTTAACTACAGGATATATTACGAGTCTATATAAACCACCTATTTATATTACTGATGAAGAGATAGGTGAACATATAAAATCCGATAAAGTCTATTCTGAAACAAGACCAGTTATACCTAAATTATTACAACTTAATGAACTAACTGAATCAGTAGTAACAGAATATAGTAGTTATTATAGATTACCTAAGATATTTTCTCCTGAAACTAACTTGGTAACTAACTACGGAGATACAATAAATGAAAACGAATCTACAAGACAAGTTGATGTTACTGAATTTAGAAAATTAAAAATAGATTCCACAGATGAATACCTATCTACAAACATATATCTAAATAAGGGTATTAATCCTCCTAGTCCGTATAAACCTGGTATAGTAAAAGACAGTCCTAAAATAGATGTACAGGACGGTATAGATAGAACTATTACAAGAGTTAAACCAGAAACTCTTAATATAGTTTCTGATAATGACAATATAACAACATATATAGAGAAACAGGTAACAGATGATATACTACCAGCAGGATATAGTCCTTCAGCTTCTGGTTATGATCCTAACGATGATATAGTAATAGATAATTTATCAAATATTGGATATGAATTACCTAAGAGATTAATCATAGGTGAAGTAGATGAAGTATCCGAACTCTATATAGGTTACAACGACAATAGAAGTCTAAAACATCTGACACCAGACATCATCTACCCTGGTAATGTTAATATGGATATTTCACAAACGAATAAAGACATAGATATAAAAACTATACCACCTGAGAAGTTACATATAACTAAGAATAATGAAATAACAGATACTTATCAATCTGGTAATACTGAGGTCATTCCAGAGAACCATAAACCAGATGCCTCCGGGTACGATCCTAATGAAGATATAGTCCAAGATAAAACTACAAATATGCCTATCGCCGATAATATAGATACACCTACCATACATGTTAATCCAGATGATGAGGTAAATGATATACCTATAATACATATACAAACTTAAATATCAACTCTAACGGGTTATAGCACCCGTTAGAGTTGGTTCTTTTCATTTACTTTAAAGTGCATAGCGTTAAAATATGCTTTTAATGTTTTAGTACTTATAACACCTTCAGCATAGTCTTTTAATACATTCATACTGACCTTGCCATAATGGAACAAAGAACTGTTTAACGCTCTCATACCTCCTAAATCCCCTCCTCTAAATTTTAAGAACTCTACGAGTGTATCCTTAACTCCCATACCTATTAACAATTGTATCTCAGGTAGTGTTACTTTGGAAGCTTGACTATCGCCTGTTACCTGTCCTGTTAACATATCTATTTTTCTGATATCAGTCGCAACACTTATTTTCTTCTCAATTGTTTGTCTTAATCTTCTTAATGGTAAATCTAGAACTTCATATTTTTCAGGAGTCATTACTCTTTTACCATCTATTTCATACTCTAATCTCTGAAAGAATTTAATACCTAACTTCTCTCCATATTTAGTTATTTTTGGTATGGTGTAATTTTTAGCTTTTTCAGGTGGTATAATAACCTGTAACAGTTTTCTTTCATTTTTAAAGTCCTCCATTAGTTTATCGAATTCTTCGTTACTCATTTTCTTAAACATTTGCTTATAAAGTTCTTCGTTATCCTTGTCAGTGAGTTCTCTTATATGTTTAAGTATAAATTCCTCTACTTTTTTTCTATTTTTATAGTGTTCTTTACCCATTGTTACTCCTTGTTTAAATAAATTATACTCTAGAGGTTAACCTCTAGAGTATGATAGGTATATACAAGTAGTCTATATCAGAGACTCTGCCTATGTAGTTTAAACTAAACTTGTTACCACTTACAGGTAGTATTGAATAAATATAAGGAGAAGTATCATCGCCTAATACTTTCTTCTTATCTATTTGTAGAAAATAAATCTCGTTAGTTTCGTAGTAATTTGTTTCTCCAGTCCTATTGTCAGATATTCTTTTTCTTGTTTTAATAGGATTCATAATTCCTCTAAGGTTTAGACTATATAATTTAAAGTTACTACTGTTAGTATCCGGTTCAGGATATGTTATATCGTCATATCTATCAGAAGATGTTGTTAGACTATGGTCTAGTATCTGATTATCTATATTAAGTCTTCTATTGTCTTTCAATCCTCCTAACATATATTTAGGTATAATTTCAGATCTTCTTACAGTGTTTATTAGAGGTATGTAGTCTAGGTTATAAGTAAAAAATAATTTACCTACATCTGAATCATAAATTAATCTTAAACTATACCCATATCTATTTAAAATAACGTTAATTATGTTAATGTATCCATCTTCGTCTTCTGATTGCTTATATAGTTCTTTACCAAAGTTAGTATTGATACTATTTGACTCTTCAAAACCAAGTTCTTCCAACATACTGTCTTCTATTACTATAAATGGTAAACTGTTGGTTGGATAGAACCTTATGGCTAAATCATTATCAGATCTATCTTCATTTACTTTCTTTATCCTAACTAAGTAATTGTTATTTGAACTCATTTTTCCTCCTTAGGAACAGTTATTAACATTAAAATACCGCTGTTAAGCATATATTTAAGTACCATGTCTTTCATATTTTCCAACCACACTTTTTCAGGGTCTTCTATATTCAAGACAGGTATAATGAATTCAGACATAACTTTATTATTGTGTACCTTACCTATAAGCAGAAGTTTAGTAAACGCCATGTTTACTAATGTCCTAAAAGCTAAGTTATTTAACTTACTTATTTTAGGATGTAAGTTATCTATAAGAGTCTTTAGTTTATCCTTATTATCGTCTGTCGAATTTATTTCATCTATAAATCTCATAATCTTAGCGTATAAATCATCTTCATTCTCTTCTCTCTCTATCTCCATAATGTTTTTTAATTTGTAAATCTCTTTTTCTAATTCTTTCTTATCCATTTTCAACCTCCTCTAACATTATTTTTTATACCAAAATGGAACGTATTTGTCGCTGAGCCAGTTCAACAAATCAACTGTGGATAAATATGGTTTAAGCTTATCCGAATAATTATCAATAGTCCACCAGTTTCTTGTATTTAGAACTGTATCTAAATCGATGTTCTTCTCTTTCATTTTTTCTAACATAATCTTTGGTAATTCTTTAAAATCTCGACCTTGTAGTAAATCGTCGAATAACACGCCTCTTAAATCAGGTTTAAAAGTATATAGTTGTAATAAGTCACTCATTATCTCTACTACTCTTCTTAATTTCTCATCTTCCTGTAACTTCTTTCTAACAGTTGTCCTCTGTAATTTAATATCGGGTAACCAAGTTAGCCAGTAACTTCTAGGACTTCCTTCCAAACCAAAGTCCCTTTGTTTAATGTAATAGAACTGCGTTAAGTCTGGTAATACACCTTCTGTTTGACTTACTATAATTTCTAATGTTATACCGGATTGTCCTGATTTACTTCTTAACAGCGTTAACTGTACTAAGTGTAAATCTGTATCTAAATCATTTTCTTTATTAGGAAATTCAGGTTCTCCTGTATTCTTATTTTTTAATAATTTACTCATATGTGCTATCCAGAAATGAGTAGTTAGGTATAGAGTATCTAGAGTTACCCCTTTTACTTTATCACCTGCCTTTAGATACTGTATAGATTTAGTAGGCATATTCATACCTGGACCAGATGGTATATTTATCTCTTTAGCCATATGTGCTGTTACTGCTATATACAATCCGGCTTTATTAGCTAATCTTGGTAGGTCCCCCACTAATTTGCTTTTATATAGGTTCTTTCTCATTTCTAGTGTATTATTATCTAAATTACCTTTCTCTAGCTCTTGAACAGTATTACTCGGTTCTAATTTAGTTAAGCTATCTATAGCTATAAAAGAAGGGATAAAATATTTTAATGGTTTATCTGATTTTATACTCTCTGTAAATGATGAATACTCTACTATCGAGCTTTTGTCTTTTATTTTATCATCAACCATACTGTATAATTCCTTAGCCCATTCATCTGCTAACATTTCAGACTTACTTACAAGCGTGAACTGTCCTGATTCTATACTCTCTTCTCCTAACCATTCTGTTTTTTGTAACTCTTTTAATAATCCCTCTGGGTTATGCAGTAAGCTGTCTTCTGTGTCGTATATATGTATAGGAGCTGGTACTGTTGCTGATATTCTATCACCAGCGGTTATTAACATATATCTTAATATTCTGGATTTAAAGTTGTTAGGTGGTCCAGCTATACCATCGAACGTACCTAATCCTCCGTTTACTATAGTTTCTCCTTTTCTACCTTTTACTAAGTTACCAGTTGGGATGTCCATAAGACATCCTATGTTTATTAATGGTTTAACTTTTATCTTTCTGTTACTTCCTAAGTTAAAGAATTTAGCCATATCTACTCCTTAAAATCTGTTTCTCAGTTGAAATACAAAGCCGATATATTAGTTTATCAGTTTTTTATAGGTATCGGTACAAATGCTTTGAAATTCGAATACACTTAATATAAAAGGATGACTCCATGAAGATATTTAGACTACAAGAATGGGACAATAATTCTGGTGTGACTCATATTGCTACTACTTGGCAAATAGCTACTGATAAAGAATTCACAAATGTAATAGATGAAGTTATAGATAGTGAAGAGTATAAGAATTTTTATAAGACTAATATAGTTGTGCCTGTAGGTAAGGTTTATTATGTAAGAGCTAAAAGGAAATTTAAAGAAGTTGAGAACGATGTTTGGATAGGTCCTAAACCTATTATATCTGAAGAAGCAGGTACTAACGAAGTTATTAAACCTCCTGTTAAAATAACTGAGCCTTATATTAAGAATATTACATTAGATTATGAAGATGGTTTAACGATAGAACTAGCTGATTATGAAGGAAATGTACCACACCGTGCTACAAACTGGATAATCAAGAACGTAGAGAACAATGAAGTCTTAGTAGTTAAATTAAACGATGAAGAAAATCTAACATCTTTAAACATTAAAAACGATGAGATAGATTTTACACAGATTCCGTATATAAAAGTTTATGTTTCATTTATAAGTAGTTTAGGTACAGAATCTCCTATGCATAGTGAAACACTTCAACTATCCAGAAAATATTACGAAATAATTGCTAATAAGAAAATAGTTCCTATATATGAGGATTATAAAGGTGAAATAAAACAGACTACTATAAGAGATATTAAATTAAAGAAAGCAGAATTATTCACAGTAGATGGAAAATATATCTGTAGTGGGGATGTTGAAGATAACAAGTTTAGTTTCAAGATGGGATGTCTAGTTCCTAAGAATAGTTATAGGGTTAGATTATGGTTATACTTAGATAATGACGAAACAACTATGTTTACAACGAGCTATACTTTCTTTACTAAAGGTATCGATGAAAAAATTAGATTCGATACTAAAAGAGGATATAACTATGTTGCTAAGGTTATAGAATCTAACAGTCAATCTGACTATCTTGTAGGCGGTACAAAACCGGATGATTTACTTAATCCTGATTTACAAGTCTTAACAGAGGAAACATACATAGGATTTATACCTATGGTTAATAGAAATAATAAATTAAGTACATATCTATTATCTAAAACGAACAATAAACTATACTTTAACAAGAATTTGAATATAGATATAAAAGAAACTCCATATATTAAATTCGAGTTAATGGATAATGACATACTTATTATAGATAAAGTAGACAAAGATAATAATAAGGTTTTAGAAACTTACAAGGTTAATCCTTATAACTCAACAATTGAATCATTGAGTACATTAGTTAGGGATGATGAGTTAGTAACTGATTTTAATACTAACACATATGGTGTTCTAAATAATGAATTCTACTGGGCTAGTATAGATAAGGATGATAAGACTAAGATCATAATTAAGAAACTAAGTAATGATGGTAAAACTATAACAACACTATACCATAATGTTATAAATGGAGATAAAGAAATTGACAATGTCTGTTTTGGTAGGATAACGAAAGATAGGTTTATTATTATTCCTATTTATTATGGAGACGAAGACGAGTTCTTTGGGTTTACCTATGATGTAAGTAAAAATGAAGTTTATAAATTATTTACAGTTCCTAAGGAAGTGAGAAACAAAAACGTATTAGGAACAACTCTGGATAATGGTAACTTTATTCTGTTTACTACTCAGCTAGACGATAATAGTAGATTATATTCTGCCGAGTTTGATTCTACTGGTAAAAATGATGTTAAAACAAATGAATACGCTCTTATGATCGATGACGATACAAAACTTGTTAATTTAGTCAGACTTAAATCTGGTAATGTTTTGTTAGCAGGTTTCAACGACAAAAAAGAATTTACAGATATCATCTGGAGTTAATCTCCAGATGATATTATATAGTTTCTGATATTTTTTCTCCGATAAATATATCGGTTTTATATGATAATTAAATCAGTTATAAAGGATTCGATATGGCTACAAATGCATATCCTAGGGTAAACGTAAGAGGTACTAATGATAAATCTTTAAGACAAGTACCGTATAAAACTACTTCATTACCACAGTTTTTACCGCTGGTATTCGTTATGAGTAGAAAAGGACCTACAACTAGACAAGTTGTTAATAGTTCATTAGCTATTAACTTATATGGTAAAGAGATATTCGACTCTAATAGTAAATATTTTAAACACACTAACCAGTTATTAAAGACTGTTTTATCTAATAGTGGCGTGGCTGTAGTTCATAGACTAGTAGACCCTGTTGTAAAAGAGAGGTCTAATATTACACTATATTTAGATATTTTAGAAGACGATATCGATGTATATAAAAGACATATCGATGGTTCTATAGTATATGACGATAATGGAGAACCAGTAGTCGATGAAGATAATTCTCCTTTTAAAGGATACAGAGTTAAATGGATAGTTGAATACACAGATGGTTCTGAAGAGTATGGAACTAAAACTGTTAAAACAGGAACGATGGAAGACGCCGATGGTAACAAATCAACGATGTATCCTATTTTTGAATTTAGGGCAGCTGATGTTGGTGAGTATGGTAACGATTTAGGATTCGCATTCGCTACTGCAGATATTAATAAAGTAAGTAAAGAGGATTTAGAAAAATTCAGAACATTTCCACTGTACTTCTATTATTATAGAAAAGACAATGAAACTAGAACACCTAGAGTATTCCCTAATATTTATAACGGACCTAATATCACATTCGCTTTAAATCCTAAAGCTAAACATCCTATAACAAACGAATTCTTAGATATTAGTAGAATTCTTGATAAATACTATACAGAAGACGAATATAAAGAAATCTTAAAACCATACTTCTATGCAGATAATGCTGATTTAGTACTAACTAAACTTTACGAAAAAGAAAAAGAGTGGTATGGTAAAGATATCGAAACAGAAGAGGGTACTGTTAATACTTCTGAGTGGTATGACTTTATAGAAGAAGCAACTGATGATGAGAATAAATATATGCTTAACCCAGTATCATTTAGAACTTTAAGCAGAGTACCTTATTTTGGATTCGTACACGATAAAGATGAAGCTACGTTATCTGATGGTATGGTGGATGTAACTCTTGGTAAAAACTTACCACTATTTATGAAAGGTGGTAAAGATGGTAAAATAGATGATGAAACATTTGAATCTTTAGTAAGAGAACAAATGGATTTATATTTGCAAGTAGATGGTCCATATATGGATCCATTAGTTAATGTTGAAACAGTACTTGTGGATAGTGGTTTCGGTGTAGAAACTAAAAAATCTCTTGTTAACTTCATAGCGCTAAGACATGACACGTTCTTGATTTTAAGTACATATGTTAAATCTGAAAGTGATAAACCGTTTACTTTAGAAGAAGAAAGAGCTATAGCCGTTGCTCTTAACAGTAGATGTCAATTAGCTCCTGAATCTGAAGAGTACGGTACTCCGGTTATGAGAGCTATGATAGTAGCAGGTTCTGGTAGAATTAAATCAGATGTTAACCTATCTAGATATCCATTAACACTTGATATAACTGAGAAATCTTGTAGCTTTATGGGAGCTAGCGGAGCTAAATGGAATAAAAACAAACTATTCGATAGAGGAGAATTAAACATAATTAAATCTATGATAGACATAGAACCTAAATTTGTACCTGAAACAGTTAAAGCTAACCTATGGTCTATCAATATGGTATATCCAGAACCTATCGATAGAAGCACATACTGTTTTACTGCTCTTCAAACAGTTTATCCAGATGATACATCTGTTCTTAATAGTTACTTTACAGCTATGGCTATCGTTTGGATTTATAAAGTTGCATATGAAGCACATAGAAGATTCAGTGGTTCTGTTAGCTTACCTGATAAAGAGTTCTTGAAAAAAGTTGATAGTTTCATTATGAGTAAGTTAGACGGAGCATTTGGTGATATGTTTAAGGTTGAAGCTACTTCTTATCTAACTGAAAATAACGAGTTAGAAGGATATAGCTGGAGTACTGATATTAATATCTATTCTCCGACTATGAAAACAGAAATGCAACTTACAGTTAACGCGGATAGACTTTAATGTCTATCTTCTTTTTTATTAAATTTATTTTAAGGAGAAAAAATGTTTGGTTCAACAGTAGCTTTAAATAGTTCTGAAGGTATATATGATTACAACGAGTCTGCTTATAATATCGTAAATGAAGATAATGCGGGATTGTATGGTATACCTAGTTCTAATTTATTAAAAGGTGGACAGTGGGGATTTTTACCACTTATAGGTGACGATAAAAATAGACATGCTTGGATGGCTGACCAAGCTTATATAAGAAGAGATATCATTCCTATTGTATTACAAGTACCTAAAGGATTTGAACTCCTACCTAACGGAGAATATTTTAAACTAGCTGCTAAAGCACTTATTGAAAAACACGCAAGAACTATCGAAGGATTAGATAGTAGCTTAACCGTTAACGTGGGTGAACATGATTTAGGATTAGATGGTGCCACATACCAAGAGCCTGTTAACGTTACAAGAGCTGCTTCAAATGTTACTATATCTTTAACAGAAAAATATGGACAAGCTGTTAAGAATCTACTAGATGTATGGATTAGATTCTTAATTATGGACCCAGATACTAAACAACCGTTGATTGCACAATGGTTAAAATCAGACGGAGATAATGGGTTATTAATCGATAACGGATCTATCGAAGTTCCTCTTAATAAAAACGTATGGTCTACTGAATATTACACAATGACATGTTTATTCATCGAACCAGATATTCTTAATGCTAGAGTAAACAATGCTTGGTTAGTTTCTAATATGTTCCCTAGAGCAGTACCAAACATTATAGGTAAAAAAGATAAGAAAGCAGATAAAGAAATTGAAGAACTCAGTATTGAGCTTGGTGGATTTGCTATTCATAGCTCTAACTTAAATGTTAGAAAATTAGCACAAGATTTCTTAGATAAACTACAACTATATAAATTAACAAATGACTATATACTACCGCCTGCTAAAGAGGTAGACCCTACTCTAGAATCTGATAAAGATATTTATTTCGAACAAACAGCTAAATCTTAGAAAATGACTAAATAAAAAAAAAAATATAACAGATACGGGATTATCCCGTATCTGTTATTTAATTCCTAATGCTGTAGTTAAATCCTCTTCTAAAGACTTAATCATCGTTTTGCTTACTTTACAACCTGTCTTCTTAATCATAGGTGCTTTAATGTAGGTCTTTTTAACAACCCTATCTTCTCCTGGTACTTTAAATTCTCTCATTCTCTCGATTTCGTAATGTACTGTATCGGTTTTGTTCACACCGAAAGGCATTTCCATTACGAAATCCTTAATGTTCTCGTCTTCTTTAAATAGTTCTTTAGCTTTACTAGCTGCTGTTTCTAACCCGGCTTTTAACAGCTCATCCTCAAATTTTTGAACCGTTTTCAGTGTCTTCTTAGTTAAGCTTTCATCGTAGGCTTTAGCGGCCTCGAAATATAGCTCTTCATTTTTAGGTTTGATAGTAGCAACATTGTCCTCTTTAATTACTTCAAACTCTACACTACTTAATATGTCCATAATTTTGTTTTCCATGTTGACTCCTTTAGATTTGTTTTGGTTTTGCAAATTAATAAGATACATAAGAAAACCCTTGGAAATCAATTTTTTTTTACTAATTATCTGTATTACTGTATATTTGACTTATCTAGGAATTACGTGATATGATTTTTAATAAAGGATATACAATGGCGCTTAGTAACGTGGGAGTCTATGATTATCCATCTGTTGGTAACATAGCTGATAAACTTAAACATACTAATAAAAATTTGGATAATAAAAAAACAAACTTTAATGGTTTACAAAAAGCTCCTTTATCAGACTTAACAGAAAATGAAACTAAGAGTGTTAAAAATAAAACAAATAATAAGAATATCTTAGAGAATGATACAGAGAGCGATAGTGTATTAAAGAAGCTTGAAGACTTTGTAAAAAACGCTAAGAAAGCTAATACAGAGATTAATAACATTAAAGACCTTGTAAATACTTCTAAAAGTGTATACGAGAAATTTTCAAATATAGATACCATAAAAAAACTAGCTGCTTCTGAAATAGCTAAAATGGTTCCACCTGATGTTAAAGCAGGTATAGATAAAGTAGTTGAACGACTATGTTCCGGGGCAGACGCTAGTTTTGCTGGTTCTGTAAGAGATAGTATTAATTTAGCATTAATAAGTACGGCTATAATCGCTATCAGCTGTAGTATAGATGATAAAGCTATGGTAGGTTTATTAAGGGATACGTTAAAAGGTGGTTTAAGAGACTTAGGTGTTGGAAAACATACTGCTGATTTAATAGTTAAAAATGTCGTTACTAAAGGGACTATAGATAGTGACACCTTACATTCATTAGCTAAATCAGCAATAGAGTTAGACAATATTTTAAATGGGTCTGATGCTAAAATAGCTTTAATCCAGAACGCAGTAGATAATACTAAAAGCTTAAATAAATCTAAGATTACTACTCTAGGTTCCGATGCTGTTAATATAGGCGGTAGTGAAATAATAGATAAACTTAAAGACATAAATATACCCGGTAATAACAGTTACTCCTATGCTGAATCTAATAAGTTAAAAGAAGATATAATTAACTCTGCTATAGTATCAGCTGTTATTAATTCACATAGTGAATCTGATAGTAGGATTGATTATTTAAATGTTAATGTTAATGAGTCTGATTTATTGGATATAGTAAATATGGAAACAGATACAGATGACGATATCGATGAAACCGTATTAAATTATGTAATATAGCATACTAGGAGTGAATACTCCTAGTATGCTTCAGAATAATTTTCATATCTAGTAGCACCTGGAATAAGAGTTGATAGCGGCCTAAATATCTCTCCTATCCTCATACCCCAGTAGGATGGTTTAGTTACCATACTAGATTCTTGTATCTCTCTACTTATTCTTAGTTTAGCCTTAGGGAAGAGATATGTAGTGGTATATAAATCTCTACCACAAAGACTTTGTATAAATCTATTAAGAGGACTTTCATCATCCATTATTATATTAGAAGATGAAACTAAATCATGTCCAACAGGTAGAGCTACAACTTGACTAAAGTCGGTTACGCTAAATTCTACTTCCACTCCTAATGGTTTTCTAGATTTATTAAAAGCTAAGTTGGTAGTCCCTTTAGTTATGTTTAAAGACGTAATCATACCTAATTTTATACTCTGGTATCCTCTTATAAACATACTACATAAGAATGGTGATGTGTATGACCTTCTACCTGTAGCTAATGGTAATGCCCCAGCCATTATAGATGCTAACGGTATATAGATATTTATCAATTGTGATATAGGGTTTCCATATGGAGATACTAATTTCATCTTGAATGTATGTGATGGTAGACTTATACTACTATCCATCCATCTTAACGGTAGACTTACGTTACCATCTCCCAGTAATAATGTAAGTATTTTACCTGTTACGTTAAATGTAGCACCGTCTAGTAATCCTACCGCAGTATCCTTAGCTGCATTAAGCATTGTTTGTAATCCAGGTATAATCTCTCCTCCTCCTAAATTAAACTTAACACTTCTTGCTTTACTACCTACTCCTTTTAATATACCTTCTAGTTCTAGCTCACCTGTCTGATTGCTAAATGAAGTAGTACTACTTCCTAGATATTCAACATTAAAGACAGCATACTGAGCTCCTTCGTAAGCTGTAGCTTTTGCGATTTCAAAAAAATTACTAGCAGGTCCTTGCTCATTTTGTTTAAAATGTAAATCTCCTTTATTATAAGTACCGTCGTCATTAGCAGATATTTTCTTAGGAGTTTTATCCTTACTAGTTTCAGGTTTATTTTCGTTATTATTATTGCTGGAGTTTGAATCGTAAAAATAAGAACCAGTTAAAAGGTCTTTCATTTTTTTCCAAAATGATGTTTCTGTAGTTGGAGTAGGTATATCTATGTTCCTTGACTTCTCTATTAACTCGTGTAAGCTTCCTAAACTATTCTCTTGCAGAATCTCTGTATATGATTTGTCCAAGTACTGATTTATAGCTCTTTGTGTTTTTGTAACAACAGCCATAATATCTATATTATTCTCATCTGTAATTAAGTTAGGCATATACTGTTTTAGAAAGTTTAAGTCATCTTTATCAAATTTTACAGGAGTACCTATAATATTGTCATTAGTATTTGATTCGAAGTACGGAACTAATATACCTAATTCAGTAGCCATCATTATTACTAAACTGTTAACTACGGACCAGTATTTAAACATAGCTGGTTTCATATAGTAGAAATCGAAGTTACCTGGACCTATTAATAAATCTTTAGCGTAACTACCTAACCAGATAAGAGTACTGGCTATAGGGAACGCTGCAAACATAGCTATACTACCAGCTAAGTGTCCAACCATATAAGGAACTGGTGATCTAGCACTATTAGCTATAACTGCTTCTTTGTAATCCACAGCTGATGTTAGGAAACTAAACACTCCGTTAAACTCAGGAACACCGAATTCCATAAAGCAGCGTATATAGTTATCATCTATTTTCTCAGAGTAATACCTACCCATACCTATATTACCAGTTACATGGTTTACTTTAACGTCGGCTCTATCTTTTCTTAATCCTTTTACTCTGGGATCAGTATACCTTGTAAATTGTGGTAAGTTATTTATACTGGTATTACCACCTAAACTAGTATCCGTCACTTTCATCTCGGCAGTAGTCCAGAATCTTGCGTCTTTTACTACTTCGTCCAACTGTTCCGGTTTAATCATAAATATATCTGAAATCCATTCAGTATCCAATACTGTTAAATCATCTTTTCTAACCTTATATACATCTCTATCATCTATGTATAGTTCTATATTGCCATAAAAATTTATATCGTTATTCATCTTTAAGCTCCTTGTTATATTAAGTTCATCAAAATCAAAAATATAGTCTTAAGGGATTTACTCCCTTAAGACGTTCTCTATATCGGTTACCTCTTTTTCAGGATACAGTATGGTACTGTCTATTGCTTTCTTAAAGAAGTTACCAAGAAGTTTACTAACAGTTGATTTATACGTATAATACACGTCCATTAACCCTACGTATTCAACAGGCTTAGTTTTTAAATCTTGTGGTTTATTGATGACAAGTCTATAGTCTTTAGTTAAGTCTTTTTTATATTTAGAAATAATAGATATAATAGTTTCCACAGGTAATAGTTTATCAGTAGCTGTTAATCCTGTATATTTACCAACGTTAGTAAATACTTTTACTAAATCTTCATATTCTATATACCAAGGAACTTTACCTTGCATTAAAAATAGGTCTAACAGATTATATACTCTGTCACTCTTTTTTACTATGTTGTTATTACTGAATATATCAGTATTAGCTTCTATAAATAACCTATAGTAAACATCTCCATTTATGTCAACTTGCTCTATTTCCACAGGTGTTATTTCTATGTGGTTGGGAATCGTCATAACTCCGTATCTATCACCCATTACGATGGCAAATACACCGGTTACTAAACAAACGTTACCAAGCTCTGCGAGGTCTTTCTTTTCATATTTTTCAGGAAAGACTATATATGTATCCTTTTTAGTTAATGTAAACTCATCTTTCATAATCAGATTACTTTTTATGTAATTTGGATCACGTTTTAACTTAGTTATATCTAATGTTTCCATATAAACTCCTTAGATGTTAGTTCATAAAAAAAGAGAGATGGTAGGGAAATTCCCTACCATCTTAGTCTATCTTGTTCAATACTCTAAATGTAAATAAACTAAATACTATCTCTACAAGTGTGTTCAAGTATGTAAAAATTAGAATATCATCGTCATCTTTAAATCTCTCTTCACCTGCTTTCATAAAAGATTCTATTGTTGCTAATATATCTGGTAAAATAAACTCTTTAACTATCTTATACGTAGTTTCTTCAACGTTAAGTAGTTCGTCTATAGATAATCCATTTACGTATTCTGTAACAATATCTAATAGGTTGTTTTTAATAATGTAAATATTTTCACCATACTTCTCTGTTAAATCACCGAAATAATCATTAAACGATCTCATAAGTTTAGTCAATCCTAAAATATATGCATCTCTTAACTCACTAACTTTTTTAACTAAATCTTTATAGCGTAAAGACGTCATATATTTTTCGTAATAAGAGATATTTGTTTTTATTTCGTCATCGCTTAAATCCGAAATATTTAACGCATGTACTTCTGTCTTTATAAATTCCCCTATGATAGCTTTAATTGCGTTTGGATATTTTTCCGTAATCTTAGCTAATGATTTATCTATTAATATAATCTCAGCAGGTAGTTCCGTTCTTATACTACCTACTCTTATAATTTCGTTACTTCTGATAGCTAAAAGTTCTTTATTATTTCTAATAGCGCTTACTGTTCTGTTAATGTATGATTCTATTAAACCTAATACCGAGTTTATTCTAGGGTCTTCGTCAACTTTTTGTATTAAATAAATCCATAATAATCTTAAAGGTTCTAACTTCTTAATAACACCAAGTGAAGCTAATTCATTTATTAACGAATATATGTCTGTATACCCGTACGATGATACATCTTCTATAAAATCTTCTATTACATCAACCTCTAAATCTGATAAGTACTCTTTAACTGTCGAATCGATGTTTAAATCGAATTTATTAATATCTATATTTTCAGGATTAAAATATGACATATCTAAATCTTTAAATATAGTAGTGTCCATATTTTTAACTTCCCTACTAAAATCATATGTATAGTTATTAGAATAACGTTTGCTAACTACTCCATACTCTAAGATATCTTCGTCTATCTGTAATATACCCATTATGGTTGTCTTAATTTCTATATTTCCGTTATTGTCTATATTAGATACAAGTTCTCTTACATTTTTAGAGAACTCATTTGTGAAGTTTTTAGCTTTATTCTTAACAGTCTCTAATAGGTCAAGCGTAACATCTGTTATCAGTTCTGTTAACTCTTTCTTAACAAGTGTTGCTAAATCAAATTTAATACCGCGTCTATCTTTAAAGTAAACTCTCTCTAAAGCTTCTATGTCAGTGGATATTAATTCAGGGTCTACTGGCTCTATAGTATATAGTGCTTCATTACCATACTCTCTCTTAATGTCGTCATCTATCCTTCTGAATTTATCATTTACTATAGCTTCTGCTGTTACTAAATACATAGATTCTAATTTAGTTACATCTATATTACTGGTTATCAAATGTTTAAATCTATCATCGTGGATAGATTTTTTCAACGATCTTTCAACTATGTCTGAAATATACCTTTTATAGAGAATGTTTCTCTCTCTATATGCATTCTTAATAGGGTTAATATTTACTATATTCAACACTTCTCCCATACTTAATCCTTTATATTAAGATTTCATCAAGTTAACCGTTATCATATATTCACACCGTTTTTCCTAAGTATTCTCTTAATATCGCCTAATTTTTTTCTTTTTATTTCAATCCTCTTGTTTATTTCTACTATAAGGTCAGTCTTTTCTATATGTTTATTTTCTTCTACAAGCTTTCTTTTATTACTTTCTAACAACTCAATGTCTTTTAATGTTTTCTTATACAAATGCAGAGGAAGAATATCCTGTCTTTTAAGATATTCTTCTAGAGTTACTCCATATAAATCTAACATACTATACATCATTTATCTCCTTTCTTTGTTTCGTTAAAATACATATTTACAGCATCTTTTGTTAGTTTCCTTAAGATAGTGCTTAATCTACCCATATATGTGGAAGATGTTACTATTCTAGCTATTATAGATTTAGAACTAAATATAGCTTCAATTTCTTCACCGTTCTCTGTTTTTACTTCATAGTTCATTACTTCACCTACTGTAGTCTTTAACTGATTACCGAATACAAACTTATCACCTGTAGTAGGTATATCTTCGCCTTCTATATAGTATTTTATCTCTATTTGGTCTTCTTCTAACGGAATACCTTTTACACTGTAACTACTATCTACTCTACCGTTGAATTTCTTACCTTCACTAGGGTCTATTACTGTAGACTCAGCTATATCTATTAATTTTCTTATAGTTTTATTAACTGTTTTCTTTTCACAGTTATAGAATACTTTTATACCTGTTACTTTTCCTTTATATTTAGCTTTAGGAGTTTCTCTTATAAAGTTTTGTAATACTTCAAGTTCTTCTTTTGTAAATTCATCTTTTTCGATACCTTCTACTTCACCTAAGATTGTGAATAATGGTGTGTTAGGTTCGACTTCTTCTCCTATTAAAATAGGATTGATTATCTTATCCGTCTTTTTAAGTATTATACTTCTTGTTTTAACAGGTCTTAGTTTTAACTTATCTGATAGCTTTTTACTTAATACGCAACTATCTTCTAATGTCTCTATGATTTCTTGTAATGCAGTCTTAACTATCACTCCTTGCTTAAATGCTACTCTTTTAGGATCGAACATGTCTGGTTCGAACCATTGTTTACAGTACGTTATTATATCACCTTTTTTAACCTTATCATCTTTTTTAACATTAGGAACTAATTCCATCCTCATAGTAGAAAACGATTCTTCTTTAGCGTACCAGTCTGATAAAGGAAACTTATCCTTCTTACCTGATTTATACTTAACTGTAACTTCAGTTTTAGTAATGTTAATTACTACTCCATCCTCTTCTGCATAACCTATAAATTTCCTATTTAGTTTATAAGGAAATACTACGTCGTATCCTGTCCTTACTGGAAATACTATACTTCCTTCTATAGGTACTAAATGACCCATTTGTATATTAATAAAGTTAAGACGCTTTGAGTCGTCATTTATTGTAAAAGGCATTAACATAGCAGGTGTTGATAAAATATTAACATATTTTAAATCTTTTTTATCTTTCTTATCACCCCTTATACTGTTTAATAACGGTGATGCTGATAAATAAGCAGTAATACCTACATCTCCACTATCTTTTACTGCTTCGCTGATGACACCTATGTCGTCTGGGTGAAATACCCTGGTATCTTTACTCATAGATTCTTTCTTTCTCCCACCTTCTCCTAGGTAAGTTGTATCTTCCTTCTGTTTAACAAATATAACAGGATTAGTATCGTCTAGTAATACACTAGCGCTATCTTCGTTTAGTGTTTTCCAAACAGTGTACGGGTCTACTGCAAATGTACCAGTTGAGAAGTTATCTTCGTTAGTTTTATTCGTAACACCAGATATCAAGTTCTTATATATTAGCATAGGTATCCTATCATAGCCTCTAATTAAATATCCTTTTAAAGATGATGGATGTTGATAATTATCGTTTAATAACATTTCACTAGCTCTTATTAATAATCCTGTAAAGGTAGTAGGTTCATTCATATCCTCTAATATATTAGCAGTTACTGGGTCTACGAATAGCGAACCTAGTAATTTAATCTGTGTAATTACGTTAATAGGGTAACCTAAATCGTATAAGAACGCTATAAAAGACGTATTATCTAACAATGTTTCTAAAGGTATGTTTTTTAATTCTTTCTTAAATTCGTCAAACCCGTGAAGTATGTTTCTCTGTAGTTCGTTAGTATATCTTATATTTATAACCTTATCCGCTAATCTTAAATTGTAGATATTTTCTTCTTTCATAGCTTTATCACTTATTTTTATCTTAACACCTAATGCTTTCTCAAGACCTTTGAGATTTAAGTAATACAACAATAGAAAAGCTACAGGTATATATTTTTTATATATCTTAACCATAGGGTATTCTACTTTTAAGTCCTTGATTTCAATAGACAATAATTGAAATAGTGTTTTATTAAGTGGTTTAAGTTTCTTATTGTGTAGTTCGTAAAGCTGGTTATTAGTATCTATGAAAATAGGAGTCTTTCCTTTGTGTCCTACAAATATTTTATTATCTTTTTCATATTTTTCTAATTCCTCCTCTGTATATCCAAGTTTTATAAAGATAGATTTTCTGTTGTCATAATCAAAGATAAAATTATAACTACCATAAGTAAATGATTTATTATATCTGGCTATTAAACTATACTCTATAGGGAAGTCTACTGAGTCTGTTAATCCAAAACCAGCTACTAAGTTTTTGATTTTACCCTCTTCAGACATTTTAACTAATTTTTTCCTTAATACATAACCAGCGTCATATTTTTTCATAGGTGCTTTATCTATGAATATTTTACCATATCCGGATGATAAGATTACTCTGTTCCAGCTAGTCTTTTTAATAGGTACATCGCTTCGTTGTTTTCTAAGTATGTATGTATTACCGGATATTTTATATGTTCCGTCTTCTTTTATTTTAGGTATCCTTATTTTTACTTTATGTGTTTTACCTACCAAATCTATATATTCTATTTGATAAGTTTCAGCCTCTCCTAAAACGCTATCTTCCAGTTCTTTTATTACTTCTATCTTCTTAGGAATAAAACCAGCTCTAGCTAGTGAAACTATACTTCTAAGGATGTCTTTATGATATAAGTTCTTAATATACTTTTTATCGAAATTATTAATAGGGTCTTTTAAATACTCTTTTTCAAATACAACCGATGAATCCGGTAACGTTATTTCGTCTTCCTTAAGTATTACTTCATCTTTCTCTATTTTTAATAAGTCTTTAAGTTTGATTTTTTTATCATCTATCTCTATGGTCATATTTTTGAGTTTTTCTAACTCATCTTTTGCTTTCTTAGTCTTCTTCTTAATGTTTTTATGTTTTATCTTCTCTATGCCTTTTTCTATATCCGATAAGTCTTTATTTAAATCACTGTCTTTTCTATCTGGTTTATATATATCTGATATCTCATCCTCTAATTCTTCTAATATGTCTCCTGATTCTGGATCAACATCAAGCGTCTCTTCTAAGTTTTCTGTTATGTCCTCGATATCTTCGTTTTCTAAGTTCTCTAACTCTTTTTCTAATTCTTTTTCGTTTATATCTATTTCACCAGACTCAACTCCTTTTATTAATTTATCTAAAATACCTTTATCGTTATCAAATCCAGCTGCTATATTTATGTTTTCGCTTATTTCTGTAAATGTGTAAGTTGGTGATTCTATTATAGAGAGTAGATGTTTATAAAATAGTTTAAGAACAAGCTCACGTTTGTACTTATTAGTTTTGATCCCTAGGTATGGTTCTATTTCTAGTTCTTTTATAAGAGACAGTATGAAATACAATGGAGTAATTGTTATCTTGTTATCAACCTCTAATATAAGAAATGTTTTCTCTAATGTATCTAAACCTATGTAGTTAAATATGTCATATATGTTATTTCTACCTGCTTCGTATATGATTTTAAACAGTAGATATAATTCCATTCTTTCCTGACTAGTTAAGTATTTCAAAAGACCTGTGTCGAGTTCTTTTTCAGCATATCTTAAGTATACTGGAAATGGTAGTAAATAACCAGGTATCTTAAAATACATAAAGAACGCATTGACGCCTTTCTTATAAGTATTCTTTTTAACTTTTAATAGACCGTCCATAGTTTTATCATCTATGCTGTTAAGGTACTTTTTATCTTTATCTATTTTGTATAGTAGATTAATCTTAGTATAAAATTTGTCTATTGTTTTCTTCATTTCCGATACTAATAACTCTTTACACCTATGTGCTTCTGTAAATAGGTTATAGCTTACTATAAGAGGGTATTTCCTTGCCAGATGTTCTTTCCATCTTACAGGTTTTCCTGGTATGTATATGGTATATGGAGTATCAGTCTTTTTCATATGCTTTTTAATTATGGCGGTTGGATTAGTTGTTATTAATTTACATTCATCCCCAAATATAATACTATCATCTATCAGGTCTAACATATTAAATACAATAGAATCATCCACGTTGTGTAAAATAGGTATCTTTGGGCTAGGTATGATATTATCTCTGTCTCTGTCATAGATTAATATACTATACCAAGGATAAACGAAATCAGTTTTAGCAAAAACTCTTGGTTTTAATAAATAGGTAGCTTTATAATTAGTTAAGTATTTACTAAACTTAACTATATCTCTCAGTAACAAAGTATTCATATTTACTCCTTATAGAAGATGATTTCAAGCGATTGACGGGTATTAAAAGAAAAAAAAAATACAGAGACTCCTACGTTAAGGAGTCTCTGTGGCTTTAGCATTTTTAAAATACTTGTTCAATACTATACTGAGATCATTTTTTACTTTTTTCACAGATTCGCCACCATCCACTAATATGTTCCTATGGTATTCTTGGTCCTGCTCTAGTGAAGCATATACCATTAGATCCCAGTACAAGGCATTCATTAGTCCTGTTAGCGCTCCCGCTATCTCAGCTGGTGTTTCATCGTAGTATTGTTCATCGTCGCTACCTATTCTTACACCTCTTAATACGTTATATTTATTAATTAAGGCTTGTAAATCTGATATAGACTGTATCCATTTTTCTACGGAAATTGCATCACCGGTTTTAGGTAAACCTTTATAAAAATCATAATCAAAGTTGATGTCTTTTATCACTCTGTTTACGTAATCAGAGTACTCGTGTATAAGACGATTAACCTTTATCTGTAACTTTGTTTTATATCTCTCTAAGTCTTTGATTCTTAATTTACATGTTCTTCTAACATTATCTTCTAGTTTGTTAATACTGATTAGTTCTTTTCTTTTCATATTTAGCTCCTTTCATAATGGTTTTTCGCAATTTAGTAATAAGTAACCGATAAATGTTAAAAATAAATATACCTTACCGTAGGACTATCCTACGGTAAAATGAATTCAGTATCTATTCCGTCTGAATCATATTTAAGATATCTAAGATTTCTTATCTTATCCGTGTCGTGTTTATTCCTTCTAATAAGATTATTCTGTTAATGTTTTCAACGTTATATCCGTTATTAAATTACTTACAGGGAATGCTAAGCTACCGTTTACGTCTATGTAATATTCTCTTTTTCCTAATATTTCTTCTACTTCTTTTTTAGCTTCTTCAGTAAGTATTATATTAAGGTTAGTCATATCTCCATCATAGTCTCCACCAAGTCCAGGTAACTTAGTAACGTGTACTGACATAGAGTTATAAAATTCTGAATCAAAACGAGGGTAGTTATTTATAGTAATGTATTCTAATCCATTATAAGGTTTAAATTTTACTTTTCTATCTTTTACAGTTACCTTTAACTTTAATCTACTAAAATAAATACTACCATAACTATCTATAGGATATCTTGTAACAGTAGCATATGCGTCTTTGACCACGTCATTTACTGCTAAGAAGAAAAGCTCTGCATAGTTGATAGGTCTAACGTACGGTCTTTTATCTTCAGGTACTTCAGTAATATCCCTATATAGTTCTATGGTATCTCCAGTATCAACGACTAAATATAAATAATATTTCTTTTCGATTGTTACTGGAGACAACTTAATACTGTCAAGGTGTAATTTATTTGTTAATTCTTCTAACCCCTCAGGACTTAGCCAAGTTTTTCTTTCTTTATCAGATAGAGGGATTTGTTCTAATTTTAAAGTCTTAGGATTTATTAAGAAAACATCAGTGGATGTTTCTGAAAATACATTATCTAATAGTTTTGTTTTTAGTTCATATAACGCTTTAGTTCCTAATCCTTTAACAAACTGATATAATCCTATCATAGTTTCGTTAAAAGATAAGACTGGTTCATCTGCGTGTTTAGTTTCTAGAGGGATAGAAGTAATAACGTTTCTTGTTCCATATGCTAAAGCTCTCTTAGCCCATTTACCCTGTAGAAATCCCTGTTTACCTTCTAGTATTCCTAATATATAATCATATAGACTGGTTACTGATCTAATTAATTTAAGTATCACTATGTTCAGAATAGGGTCGCTTTTATCAGTAATTGATTTAGCTAGTATCTTGGCTGTCTTGGATACTTTTATTATTTCTCTATAATAATTGTTTATTTCATTCTCCATAGGTTTACCATCTTTAACTATATAATCCCTCAACCCAGCTGGTAGTACTAACCATTTATCAGTTACTACATCTGTTAACATATACTTTTTAATTAGTTTTATCTTGTTTTCTCTTTCTTTACTATTAGTTTTTTCTGGTTGTAAACTATCGTAATATTTAATAAAGAAATTAAAACCAGTTTCACCATCGTCTATAGAAGCTTCTACAAAGTCTTTTAATTTAGGATCGAATTTAGCATATGCTTTACCCTCTATAATTTGTTTATAGAACTGTTTTAAAGATATAATAGTTTCATAGATAAGTGGATGTAGGGTTGTTAAACCTAAATCTATATACCCGAATTTTTCATTTCTCTCTGATGAACCTACTTTACCAAATATCTCTGTAGAGAATAATCCCTCAGGGTTAAATTCATTAGAGCTGGCTTGGAATATATCTATAGATTTAACTTCTCCGAGTAGTTTTATAGTATCCTTTGTTACTTTTAGTATTTCTAAGTTAAAAGGTACTTTATTACTGAATACATACTTATTTATGTTTTTATCCATAGGTTGTCCTTTTTATTTAAATTAAATCAAGCGATGATTTTCTTTAGAAGAAAAAAAAGACAAGGAGGTACCTTTATTAATTTATCGGTACTCTCCATTGTCCTTCATCTCCGTCCCAGTAGTCTACCCAGCTTAGAGAATCTGGTGTTTCAGCTATTTCATCAACTTCTGGGTAACCAAAGTATTTATGTAGAGCCTTAGTTAACCCATAGTTAGTGTCGCCTATTAATAGTTCTTGTACACCTAGACTATACTGGGACGATATAGTTTTAGCTGCTAGTCTGATTAGTTCGGCTATTATTTCAACAGGGACAAATGATCTACCCTCCACGCTATCAAATACTATGTACTTACCGCAGGATGATCTCCACGCCCAAGATTGTCCAACTATTCTACCCTCTTTATTTCTGATTACGTAAAAAGCACTAACGGGACTTTTCCATCCTGCTTTAGCACAATCTGCACCAGAGTTATGAAGATGCTGACAACACGCGGTCGCTAGACCTAGGAATGGACCCTCCTTGTCGTACGCGTTCATCTTTTCTAATGTATAACCTCTATACTCTACGCATACGTATGGGAGCGATTCGTATTTTTTACCAGGATTTCTTCTGAAGAATTTATCATAATCTTCAGCTTCATCCTGGTCTAAATTATATTTGGCACAGATTTCAACGATTTCGTTATCAATGCCGATATATTCTAATCTAGCGGCGTATTCTTCTAATTCTTTTCTAGATCTTGGTGCTCTTCCAAAGTTCTTTTCAAAATTCTCTAAGAATTTTATTTTCCATCTTGTCTCAGGATACGCTATTAAGAAGTTTATAGCGTCCTGGGATAACTCAACATCTTGTATCTGTCCCGCGTCGTGTATAAATATAGGTACGTATATTAGGTGTGCATACCTATCACCATAGATGGCATTAAACCACCTTTCTACATTATCCCAAGTTTTGAATATTTGAGCTATTCTAAACGCTGCTAACGCTGTTGCGTTATCGGTCTCATTATCTTTTGTTATTATAGAGTGTAATTTTCTAAATACTTTAAATCCACTCTTAGTTAATTTAAATGGATTCGGACAAATACCTGTTTCAAATCCCTTTGGTAGTCTTTTTATTTTTAATCTCCATAATAGTCTGTTTGGTAGAAACTTAGCTACTTCTTTAAGTGTTTTATCTTTCTTAGATAAATATAAATCCCAGTTCAGGTCTTCGTACCTGACTGGTTTATTATCTAAGAATTTATCTTCTATACCATGTATTAAGAGATAGAACGCTTTGACTGATACCCTACCAAGTAATTTTTGAACATACTTGGTAGCTCTCAGTTCCCAACGATGATTATTAGGAAAGACGTTGTTCATCCTTCTCCAAAATCTTAACCTGTATTTGTACTCCTTAGCGGTTTCGCTTCTATCAGGTATAGATGGATAAAAGATGATAGCATCTTCGTCGCCTAGAGACTTTTTTGTAGCGTGAAATAACTCGTACAAATAAAGTCTTAATTTCCCACCTAACTTAGCCCCACTATTATAGTAGGCTTGTACTATTTCTCTTACCGGAAAACAATCTATACCATAGTCATCTATTTCTACCCCCACATTCTCGGCTACTTCTTCAACGTAGTACCATAATTTAGGGTCTACGTTGTAATCTATAGCCATTTCTAATAATTCTTGGTTTCTTAGGTTTCTTAGTTTTTCTCTTCTACTTTTTCTAGTTATTACCTTTTTGAAGACCTTATCTAGTAGGTTATAATAGTCTAAGACCTCTCTAAGTGATAGATATTCTATATCGTTGAAGATATAGATATCTCCGATAACTAATATATCAATAGGTCTTAATATACCTCCTCTAACAGGTATATTAAGTATCTTTGATATAGAGTTAAAACTATAGGAATCGGTTACCTCATTATTTATCTCTTTTGCTTTAGAATAAAATTCTCTTAGTAACTCTATTAACTCGTTACTGTATTTTTTATTTCTTAATTCTTTCATTTTCTTCTCCTTGTGTTTTTTTTATTACGTTTTACTAATATATAAACATAATTAATTAGAAATGTTATAATAGCTTATACGTGTATCTAGGTTTTTGGTTGAAACAATATTTAATAAAGGATAAATAATGGCTGAAAGTTTTGAAGATTTTGATAAGGAATTAGATAGTTTACTTGGTGAAGCGAATAATATATCAATGGAGGATGACATAGACCCTTCTTCCAGGGAACCAGTGGATGTAGCTAAAATAGTTACTAAGGAGGTAGTGAATTCTTATACCGATCCAAGTTTATTAGCTAGTAAAATATCTAACATAATAGAGAATAATCTACCAAACCCTATAAAAGAAGATATAAATACGTTAAAAGACGTCAGAGATGGTATACTTGAACCATTTACTAAAACACTGAAGACTATAGGTAATACAACGGGTAATCTACTCATGGCTGTTACAGATATCTTACCAGAGATACCAGGCGTTAGTTCTACTGCTAGGAAGATAGCTGAAGCTTTTATAAGTAAAGACGACGAAGGAAACGATTCTGTAGAAGAATCCGAAGATGATAAAGTAGTCTCAGTTGTTAATGAGATATTCGGAGAACAACATGTATCTGAGAGATTGAAAGAAAAAGAAGAAGAGATAAGACGACTAGCAGATACAGAGCTTAATCTTAGAAACGCTGTTAATTTAGAGTACATTAAAGGGTACCTTGTAGGAGACCATTATAAATATATTAAGAAAAGTTTAGAACTACAAATGAAACAAACTCTAATCTTAGCTGACATAAGAACGAACATATTAAACATAGGTAAGGAATGGAGTAAGTATATAAAAGCCATAGTTAAAAATACTGCTTTACCAGATACGGTAAAATTAAATAGTAGTGACGTATTAGAACATACTATAAGACAGAAAGCTATAGAGACAGGTATTAACCTTATAACTAAATCCAAACCTATAGAGAATCTAAAAGAAAGTTTTGCTAACTTTATGACTGAAAAAGCTAGTAATTATTTACTTACTACAGAGATGGCTAACGATGCCTTAAAGATGATGAAAGATATGGGCGATATGGTTCCACCTGAACAGAAGTTAGCTATGATGGCTGAAATGTTAATAGATGATGTTGTGTTAAACAGAGTAGGGAAGAAAGTTATAGAAAAATCAGATAAATTTGGTTTACTAGGTAAAGTAGGATTTGGTTTAAGAAGAGTAACTAAATCACCTTCTAAATTCTTAGAAAAGATTATGCCTGAGAAAGTTAGGGAAAGTAATCTGTTTAGGGATTTTAACGAAATATTAGACGAAGCCTTTAAAAACAAGGCAAGTTTACAAAGTATAGATTTAGGAGAGAGTAACATCAATGAAGCTACTCATTTTGACATAGCTACTAAGAAATCCATAACAACTGTTATACCAGGATTGTTGAGTAAGATATTAGAAGAATTAAAAGCATTAAGAACGGGAAAGTTACCTGATGAAAAACAAGAGTTAGTTTTTGATTATAAAACTAATAGATTCGTTACAAAACAAAATCTCTTAAGTAAAATTACAAGCGAGATAAAAGATAATGTTAACGAATTTAGAGATAACTTAGCTAATAGGACAAATAATATTATTTACTATTTCTTTGGTGAATCTGGTTTAAATCCTAAAGATAAAGCAGACTTTGAGAAAGGTATTTTAAATCTTGTATTATCCGGTAAAGAGATAGACCCTTTTAGATGGATAGAAGACCCTACTCCATTAAAAGTCTTTAAATCTAATATAAGACGTAAAATAGTTAATAGAATAAAAGAAATGATGGATAAACCAACCGTCAGAAATCTAAGAGATTTGGAGTATATTACTAATTATTTAGAAGGACTTAGAAACTCTGTAAAAATACAATCTGAATCTTTACAGAAATTCTCTAATTTTACAGATATATCCGGTTTAGAAGAATTAGACCTTATTTCTAAAGATTCGACAACTATAGAGTCAGGAACAATAGCCGACTTATTTAAAGGTAAACATAAATTATTACAAGAGACAGAAAACGCTGTTAATACTCCTAACAGACTATCTAACACTAGAAATACTGTTGGTAACCAGATAAATTCAATAGACGTTAATCCGGAAATAGAAGTTAACATACCTAACAATATAACAGTAGTTATTAAAGACATAAAAAACAAAGCTCTTGACAAACTTAAAAATTACTTTAAGAAGATAACTATAAAAGCTGAGGTGAATGTAACACCTATAGTTAATGCTATAAGAGAATCAAGTACTAGTATCATAAACGCTATAAACACAATAAGCGATAGACTAAGTAACAGTATTAGAGTTATAACGAATTCTCGTTATATCAGACATTCAGACAGAAGTTCTAGAAATACAGTATCTAGAGTCATTAACACTGGATACCCGATTAATAGACTAGGTTACCCTAATAACAATAATAATAGGTTTGTTAGCGTTAGGGAATCGATAAATAGATTAGATTACGTTAACAGTGGTAATGTAAATACTAATCTTCTTAGTAGAACTATTAACAATAGACATATACTTAGTAGATTAAGTAATGTCAGTAATAATGCAGTAACCAAGATAGTTAATGCAACTAGTAACTCATTAGTGAATACAGTAAGACCTATAAATAATCAAAACTACTCAGACAGTGAAATCATAGATGTTGATGTATTACCAAACAGTAATGAACATCCTAAACTCATTACGAATACAAAACAGACTACTAACATTAATCCACTCATACGTAGAGCAAGTATAACATTAAACTTACAGCGAGCTGTTATAAATGTAAAAGAGGCGAATATTAAAGGATTAGAGAAATCTATAACAGCATTTACAAAAGAATTTACATCGTCTGTTAAATCTGTATTTGAGAATGATATTAAAGATAGTATCACAAACACATTCACTAATGTAACAACTACTTTAGAAGAAAACTGGAAGAGGCTACAGAACACACAATTAGAAGACTATAAGAACTGGTTAACTACATTCTCTAAGGATTTATCAGAAAACATAAGTGAGAAAATCGCTACTATTAGAAATAGCGAACTATATAAAGAGGTAAATAACAGAATATCTAAATATAAAACAAATATATCAGAATTTACGAGTTCTAAACTTACAGAATTTAAAGAATCTAACATCTATAAAGAGCGTATTAATCCTATTATTAATAAAATAGCTAATAGCGAGTTATCTTTACAAGCACAGATTCTCATAGAGGATTTGAAAGATAATATCATACCTTATACAGAGAATATAGATGGTAAAGAAATACCTTACTACCTGATAGCTATAGGTAAGCATACTGTAGCAGTACCTGTAGAAGATCTCAAAAATCCTATAAAGTTATTTAAAGATTTAAAAGAACAACTACCAGAAGATGTGTTTTCAAATGTGGTAGAGAACGTACAAACAAAAGTAACTGAAAAATACAGAACCATAAAAACGAATGTAACTGATATTTATAAAGACATAAAAACACGAGATACCGAATCTCTAAAGAATAGGTTTAAAAGAGTAACCGATACAGTATCTTCTAAAATACCTTTCACAAGTGAAAAACTAAATGAAGTAGTTGAGAGTATTAAAGAATCTGAGTTAGCTAAAAGACTGGATATTGAAACTATTAAGAAATACCTACCAGGGGATATAGCTGATAGGTTATATAAAACAGATGACAATAAAATAATGTTAAAAACAGATACTGGAGAGATAGAATTGTCTCCTAAGAAACTAATAGATATATTAAAACGAGAAAACATTATAGACCATATACCTCTTCTTAAAGAGACTACTAATATAGATATTAGCAGCTTACTTAGTGATGAAGATTTAGTTAAGTTAGGATATTATACAGGAGAATTAAAAGATTACACTAAGAGCTTCTTAGATAAGACTATCGATACAGGTAACAAAGGATTAAAAGCAGGATTAGGAGTATCGTTATTTGAAGCAAGGAACATAGGAGGATTAATATCTAAAGGTTTATCTGGAATAAAGGATAGATTAACAGGTAAGGCTAGAAATATAAAAGGTATTATAAATAAACATAGACCTAAATTAGAATTAGTGGAAGATGAAACTATATCACAACTTAAGTCTCTTACTGATGGTGATCCATATGACGTACTTACTAAGATAATGATAAGTCTAAGAGATATATCAGTACAACCGGATGATAAAGATGAATATAAGTTATTAAAGAGTGTATTTGATACCATAGACCCTACTAGTATACTCTGGGAACTTACAGTAGGTGATAATGAACAAAGTTTTAAAGAACTGAAAGATTTACATATCCTTGTTAAGAAGATGAAACCTGAGGAGTACGAAGAGTTATTAAACGATCCAGATTATGCTAAATATATTTTAGAAAACAGTATCGGTGAAAATCTGGGAGAAGGTATCGGTAATATAGAATTATTTAATAAGAAAGTTCTAACAAAGAAACATTCTAAGTTTATGAGAAAAGATGATTTAAGAGACATAGCTAGAAAACTAAGAAAGAATGAAGTATCTTATTTCGAGTTAGATAGAGAGACAGAAGTTAAATTTAAAGAGATGATCAAGAAACAGTTACAAGAGAATAACGACACGTCACTTACTAAGGAACTATTGAAAGAGATATTTGGAGACAACTGGAATAATAAAAAACTGACTGCTTTAGACGTCTTAAAACTAGCTACTACTGGATATTTCAAAGGAAGCTGGTGGACTGGTAGAAATATACTAAGACCTATGTATAAGCAAGCTTTTAAATCATTAGGAGAGATAACTAAGTTTGGTGTAAGAACTATGCTAACTGACGTATTAGGATTAAATCCAGCTGTAGCAGAAGGTATCATAAAGGTAATGGAATTTCCTTTTAAAGTAGCTGATAAGATAGGTAAGTCTATTTCTGCTACTATGGAAAAAGCTAGAGACTCTTTGAAAAAGGTATGGGGATTTATGTCCGATATGGTTAAGAAATTTGGTTCCGGTATGTGGAAGTTAGGAATGAAAGTATTAAGTCTTATAACAGGTAGAGATTCTGAAGAGTTAGATACTTATATAAAAGGTAAGGCTAAAGAAGTTAAAGATAAAGTAACTAATACTAAAGCAGGTAAGATAATAGGTGGTACGGCTAAATTCACTGGTAGTCTTATAAAGAAAGCAGCTAAGTTACCATTCGAGACACTGATTATAAACGATGAGGATTTATGGTTAAATAAGAAGATGGGTGATGTTTCAGAAAAAGTTAAGAAACACTTAGAAGAGGTTAAGGATGTAGGTAAGAGGTCTATGAGAATGTCTTATAAAGATATAATAAAAGAATATCTAGGAGATGTAGAATTACCAGGATTAGATACTGTAAGTAATGTCATAGGAGGTATTATGCCTGATTATAACGATCCTACTGAAGTTAATAAATATACAGATACCGATGGTAGGGTAGTTATGGAATCAAATACTGAAATTCTAAAATCTACTAAAACTAAACTAAGAGACAAAGTAAAAGACTTATTGAAAAGAGAAAAACATATTAAAAATGAAGAAGAGACTGAGGAAAATCATAGAGAGAAAACAGATAAGACTAAAACTAAGAATAAGACTAGAACCGATGACAAAGAAATCAAACATAATGATGACGTAGAAGTTGATAATAAAAGAACTAAGAACAATAAATCTATACTCTCTAATGTTGTAAGTGGTTTAGTTAAAGCACCTGTTATAGCGGCTAAGGTAGGTAGGACTATACTAAGACCTACATATACAACACTTGGTGAAGTAGGTATTAAAGGTGTAAAAGGTTTAGCGAATGTAACAGGATTAACGACGACAACTAAAGATAAATTAGAGAATGAGAGAGAGGAAAGAACTAAAGAACATGTAGAAAGCTTAAATAAACGTCTTGAGAAGATCAAGCAACTAAGAACATACGAGAAAGCTGATGAAAAACAGCAACAAACTACTAAAACTGAGAATAAAAATGATTTCTTAAAATACCTTGGTCTTATTTGGGGAGGTATTAAGTTAATTCCTAAACTATTAAATAAACTAATTAAAGGTATATTTGATTATCTACCTAAGATAGCTAAGTCGTTATTAGGTCTACCGTCATTATTAAAGAATGTAGTAACGAAGACTTGGGACTGGATTAAAAATATATTTAATAAAACTAAGACTTTAGGAGGTGTTGTTACAGCAGCAGAGAATACATCTCTGTTAGGATCTATAGGTAGTTGGTTAAAAGATAAAGCTACTACTGTAGTAACGACGGTTAAAGATAAATTAAATAGTGTAGGTGGATTTTTATCAAGAACATGGGATAAAGCTAAATCTGTAGTAGGAGGTATGTTAAATACGGTCAAAAAGAAATTTACGTCTATCATCACTAAGATAGCTGAGCATTTACCCGGTGTAAGTAAAATACTACCTAAATTAAAAGCAGTCTTACCGTTTATAAATAAAATACCTATAGCAGGCTTAATAACAGGTTTAGGTACTGTTGGTTACGATATTATAAAGGGACAATGGACTAAAGCAGCAGTCGATTTAGCATCTACAGTGTTATCACAAATACCTGGTCCCGGTACAGCTGCAGCGACTGCGTTAACAGCTGCTACTATGAGTATGGGAGATGATAGCGATGTATCTAATACTAATAAAAATGAGACTACTAGTATACCAGTTACAACCGGTGAAAATAATAATACTATAACTATGAACACGATACCGGATATAAAACCAGATAAAAAAACTATATCCCCTATAGAAACTAGACAACCAATCATAAACATCAAACCTAATAATTCAGTCACTCCTATCGTAACTAAACCAAATATACACATTAAAAATGATATACGAGATTTAGAAAAGTTACATAGTAGTAGTGTAGAGTTAGTAGACGTAGCTAAAAAATCAACGTCCGTACAAGAAGAGATGTTGAAAAGATTAGATCAGTTAGTAGAGATTCTAACAGATAAAGGAAATGATACTAAACATAACTATGGACATACTAAGCACAATACTAATAGGCATTACGAATACGCACCAGCACCTGCTGTTAACATAAGAAAATAAAAAAATAACTATGGACGAGTTATCTCGTCCATAGTTTATAAAATTCTTCTTTTGTTAATTCTTTGGCTCCCCTCACGCCTTTGAGGACAGGTTCTACTACTTTATCCTTAGTATCTTCTATAGCCTGTTCTTTGACGTGATTCTTAATAGCTTTATATTTTTCTAATTCTAAGTCTTTTATTGTTTTGTATACAGAGTCTTCCGTATCCTCTTTAAGAACTTGTAGGGTATTATTCATATATCTTAATACCTTCTTTGTCATTCTTGCATAGATTTTACCCTTTTCATAACTAACCTCCTTCTCGATAACTCCACTTATTATTTTATGTGTAGGAATTAGATATACGTTATCAAGGTCTTTTAGTATACCTTCTTCCATTTCTTTAAAGATAAGTTCCACTAACTCTCTATGCGCAAATATACTATCTATAATTAAGTATAACATAAGCGACTTGTAGTTTGGAACATTATGTGTTTTTCTTTCATGTTTTTCTATTTTACTGTATGTTAAGAAGTAGTAACTATTTAATAGTTCAACAGGCATTGTGTTACTATTCATATATACAAGAGCTTGTTTAACTGTTTTAACAGGTCCTAAAAAGCTGATGAAATATCTAGGATACGTGATAGATAGGTAATCACCTAAGTTTAATTCTCTGTCTTCATTTTTTATTTTAACATCAAGTACATTATTTTCAAAATCTTCACCTGGGATGTAGATATTGTTAAATGGTAGATTTATTCTTACTTCTGTTCTATTCATTGTTAGCTCCTTTTCTTAAATTTGTTTTGCAATTTAGTAAGATAATAACAACTTTATTTCTTATTATTTTTCTCATCTTTTTCTTCTTCTTCAACCGTACCTTTTTTATAATCATCTGCAGTTATTTCGATTTCGTGCGCAGATGTCTTCATACCGAAATCTATCTCTACTCTAATTTTAACCTTTTTTACTCTTAGTATTTCGAAGAGTAGAAATAGAAATGTTTTAAAGCTTATTCTGGAGTCAATTACTGACTTTATTATAACAGACTTATTTTTCTTCTTAGGACCTGGTGTCCTCTCATACTTGTTAATATTAAATAGTAACTGGTTTATTAGTTTGTTCTCTAATAGTATCTTCCTCCATAGTTTAGCTAAGATTCCGTGCTCATCACTAGCAGTACCTTCGTAACTTAGTTTTTTAAGTTCCTCTAATCTAGTACCCTTACTCATTTTTGTCTCCTTTATCGTCGTATAATAATTTTTTGTAAATTAAGAGATATACAGGTGCTATTAGAAATACGTCGACGACATCCTTGTCTATATAAATCTTATCTAATAGCGATAGACGTATATTCAATTCTTCTTTTATTCTTTTCTCTAAACCGTTTATCGTAATAAACGTCTTTATCTTTGTCGATATGTCTGTATACAGGGCCCTGTATACTTCATCATTGTTGAAGTATATTTTCGAATATTCCCGACCGAGTTCATTTATTCGGTCTATAAATTTTACGCTTGTATAATACAAGCTGTTAAGATTTAAGTTTTCTACAACATATTTAATTATACCTTCCTCTACACGTGTTAATAATTTCTCCGCTTCTTCTAGAGCGTCTAATATAATCGGTTTAATATACATACATACTTACCTCCTTTCATTATTTAATAAAATCGGAAGAATGATTTCTTCCATATTAGTAAGATAATAATTTAAAACTTTGAAAATTAAAAAATCTTGTCCCGATTCCATTAATTCTTTAGAGATATAGAACAACTCCACAAGTCCTATATATATCTCTAAATATTCGTGTATTGATTTCTTCCAGTCGATAAACTCCCATCTCTTTTTATCTATAAAGAAATCGTAATAATATATCTCTTTCTTTGTTTTATTAAAAACAGAATTAGAGATAGCTTTATTAAAATTATATTCAAGAAGATGATACACGTCTTCTATGTAATCGTCTATGAATGCGTGGAAAGTATTAATTTTAATTCTCTTGTTTTTACTCTCAGGATTAAAAACTTCATAATCTATTTTGGAGAGGTATTTTACTAATAATTCTCTATACTTGTAGTTATTCTCATTTTTTAATTTTAATATCTGGTCTAATGGACTCCCTCTTACTAATTTCTTCAAAAACGTTAACATAATTTCTCCTTGAATAACTATTTACATTAACTAATACCCGGTATAAACTGAATTAAGTTCAATAGAAAAATCACCGGTAAAAAAGGATTACCTATGGATTTAGAAATAATTAACACACCAGATACAGAGTTATTCTTACCAGAAGAGATGAGAATATTAAATAAGACCCTTAGTATAAGAGAGAAGATAGTGGATGAATTAACAAAGGATGGAGTACCTGTTAATAGTAGGGACATACGTGTCTTAAACGAAGTACTAAACGCTATGGATGCTAATGTTTTAGGTAGAGTAGATAGAAGACTTAAAAAACAAGAAGATGATAACAATAACAATGTCACTGCTATGGTTAAAGAACTACTCATTAACTTAAGTAAAAAAGAACCCGTAGATGTTTCTAACGAATATAAACAGATAGAAGTAAGTGATGAGATACCTATAGAAGTAGTACCTGGTGAAGACAAAATAGGCTATGAAGAAATATCTTTAGAAGAGATAAGGGGTAACTGATGAACGTTTATAATTCTACAAGGACCATTTATAATCTTAAACTTCAAACCTGTATGATGTTTGGTATAAACTATTATCCTTTACCAAATACAACTCTTAATGAAAAATTTAACGTCTTAGAACATTCTCAGTTTGAATATATAACTAATGAGAACTACAGATATCCTACCATATCAGGTGTTGTTATAGGTAGAGGAGGTAAAGAAGTAGTTAATTCTAATTTATTAAATTTAAAAGTGGGTAAACATAGTCCTTTAGACGCTGCTTTATACGAGCATATACCTTTTATAATAAGACCAGTTAGCGACGACCTTATATCTGAGACAAGAAAAAACTATAGACTAAGAGTAGAAGAGAATATAAAAGGAACCAGATATGCTCTCTACTATATGAAAAAATTAGATATGAGTAATATATGGTATAGACCAGAGATACTCTATATAGACTATTCAGAGGTTATACCATCAGCTAAGATACTTAACACATATAGAGACGACATTTTATCACCAAAACCAGATAAGAACAACGACTTAGTTAATCTTGAAAATACTAAGTTTGCTGTAAATGTTATAAGAGTTCCATTCCAACTAGATAAAGACGAACTAGAGGAGTTATATAATGTAAAAAATATATTAGAGTTAGAAGATACGCTTATAACGGAAATAGGATTCTGTACCGGTATAGATTATGAGTTACCAGACGGTAGTCTTGAATCGGTATTTACACAGGTGGGATTTTTTATAGATGTAAACTTAGACTTACAAGTATTAGATTCTCCTAACATTAAGTTCGATGTTGAGTTAGGAGGCGGTGAACTGATACCGTTAAGGAAAGAAGATGAATCCAGTAAGAACTGTCAATGATATTAAAATTATGGGTATAGACCCAAGTACAAATTTTATAGGAGTCTCAATATTTACCATAAATCCTGAAGATTTCGAAATAACCGATGTCCATACCGAAACATTAGATTTATCTAATCTAAGAATACCTGATTCCATAGATAAACATACATATAAGAACATTTATATCCATAATCTTTTTACCGAGATATTTAACAAGTATTATATAAATATGTTAGCCATAGAAAGTGCTTTTATAAATATTAGAAAGATTTCATCATTTTTACCGTTATCAAGAGTTATACAGACTATAGAGTTAGCATACTACAATACTTATAAAGAAGCAAAAATTGTTAAGTTTGCACCACTATATGTTAAACGGATGATGAGTAATGAATTCTATTATAATAAAAAAGGAACAGAGGATTCTGTTAAGTCTATGGATTTCATACATAAGTTCGTTGATGTATCAAAACTAACAGAACATGAGTTCGATGCAGTAGCTATAACGTACGTTTTATATAACAAATTAAAAAATAGAAAAGAAGCTTTAATAAGTATCTGGTAAGGAGTAGATATGACATATATACCGTATATAGGAACAAAAGGATTGTTTACATTTTCACCTCCTGTTAATGAGCATATCCCGGGAACAGAATTAGTGGTACAAGGGATAAGGAGTATAGAGAATCTGTCCATATCAGGCGTAGATGTCTATGAGTATGTATATAAACCTTTAGGTATACCCGAGACTAATTACAAAAACGATGTAATTAACAACATACCTATAGTAGAGTTTAATGATTCGGATGGCAACTATTATGCAGTACCTGTTAGTTTTATATTAAGTGTTCCTGATATAACAGGAGTTAACTATAGGAAAAAAATTATTGCTATAGACCTGGATTTAATAAGAGATAATGAGGATTTGTCATATTTTCTAGATGAACTAAAAGATTTAACATTACAAGAGCTAGGTATAGACGCTACTGTTAAACTTATAGATGCCTCTCCTGTTATTAAAGTAACCAGGGAAGATAGTGAGTTATTAACTAAAAAAAGAAAAACTAAAATGAAATCACTAAGGTCTGTTTTTGTTAGACTTAAAGAGTGTGAGAAGATTAACAAGATACTAAGTAAACAAGTCAATATTTTAAGTAAACTAGTTAAGGGGTAACTACCCCTTAACTAGTGCTGTATTTTTTACATTAGGTAGATTATAATGTTCTCTGTCTAAAATAACCAGTTCAGCATTAGGGAATCTAGTTATTACGTCGTCATTGTGACTTGTTATAAATACATTACTAAAATCAGTAGCTATATCGCTTATATAGTCATATGCTTTCTTTCTATGTATAGGGTCCATAGTTCTACCGAATTCATCCAGTATAAGTGGATAGTTAGTAAGATTTAACATCTTCATAGCCACTAACCTAAATGCTAAATCTATTACTTCCTTCATACCGCTACTTCCTTTACTTATATCAGGTATGATGTTTACTTTCTTAACCATTAGTTTAAAGTTAAAATCTAACTTATCCTCGTCCAAATCTATATGTTTAATTTTTAAATCATAGTCGAATATGGAGTCAATTACTTTATTTAACTCATCTATGAAATTGTTTATGTAATTAAGTAGTCCTTTAGCTAATATACCGGTCTTAGGTGATAATGCTTTTTCTAATAACTTTAACACCTTAAGTCTATTATTTAGTTCTAATATATCATTCTTAATGTTAATAACTTCATTTTCTATAGTTTTTATATCTGATAGTTTAATGGTTTCTTGTTTCAATAAGTCTTCTACTACTCTCAATAGTTTTTTCAGAAACTCATTCTTCAACTCCTGGTATTCATTAATTCTGTTCTTACCTAATACCTTCAATCCTTTTTCTAATTTAGTTAAGTATAATATTTTATCCCTGTTTGCTTTTTCTATAGATTTTAAATGTTTCAGCTCTTTCTTTCTGTTATTAAATTCATCTACTATTTTATTATAGTCTTCACTCAGTTTTTTATATCGTTCTAAAAGGTTTTCTTTATTGTTTAATTTAAGGTCCTTTATGTTGGATAACTTATCTTTCAGTTTTTTAAGACTAAAGTATTTAAGTATCTCATTGTTGTAAGTATTGATGAAATTGTTAAGTTCTGTAAGCCTTAGCTCTATGTCTCTATATCCTTCCTCAAATGTTTTACCATTTAACCATTTCTTAAACAATTTAAGATATATGTTATGTTCAGTTACAAATGATTTAATATTATTTATGATATCTCTTTTCCTCTTAATAGTTTCTATTTTATTGTTAAGTGTGTTTATGGTATCATCAAGTTTTTTAAGATGGTTAATTAACCTATCGTGTTCTTCTTCTAGTTGTTTGTATCTATCCCTACTAAATCCAGGTATTATAACATTACCACATTTATCACATACTACTTTATTCTCTTTTGCTTTATTCATATGTTCTAATTCAGTTTCAATCTTGATGAGTTTAGATGTTAATGATTCTTTATTTTTTTGTGTATTTATTAAATCCTCTTCTAATTTAGGTAAGTCCTTTGTATCAATATCTAATGTTTTTAATTCACCAAAGAAATTGTTTAATATATACAAATCGTCTGTTATATTGTCTAACAGATAAAGTATGTCATCCATACTTAATTCTAAGTCTTCTACATACTTCTCGTTAAACTCTATTAACTCTTTTTCGAGTTTAAGTTTCTTATTCTCTAGCTCTGTTACCATCTTTATGTTGTCTAATAACTCATTTACCATTGTTAGTGAATCGTGTATAGTCTTCTTCTTGCCTTCTAAGTGTTCTATCTCAGAGATTAGGTTTTCTATTCTACTTTCTAAGTTATCTACATATTTAACATTACTGTATCTCTCATAAAGCTTTAAATACTCTTCGAGTTTATTTAATAACATTTCTCTGTCATATGTCTTTATATTTGTTTTTATGTCAGTTAGAATCTTTCTTTTAGAATCTTCCAAAACAGATATGTTTCTTTCTATCTCTGCTAGGTTAACGTTTTTCATCTCTTCTAACTCTTTAGACTTATTAAGTAGTTTACTCTCAAACATCTTTATAACAGAGTTTATTGTCTTTATACGTTCTCTTGTTTTATTATAAAGATTTAATCCGAATTCAAAGTTGGTATCTGATAAGATTTCAGTCAGCCATACTTTCCTCATTGTTGTAGACATATTAGAGAAAGATATATCTCCTATTAATAACTGGTGTATGTGTTTGTTTATATTAAACTCTTTTTCTAAGATGGTTTTAAATGTTTTAACATTTAACGACTGATTAAGCTCTACACCATCCCTTGTAATAGAATAACTGTTATCATCTCTGGTATAAGTGATAACATACTCACTGTTTCTATGTTTGATAACTAGTTTCTTATAACCGTTCTCTTTATATTCATTTTTGAGGTTCTCAGCGTTAGGTATAAGTTCTTTTAATAAAGATGATTTGCCCATTCCGTTACTACCTATTATTATCTGTATTCGTTTATTAGGTTTATAAGTGATTTTATCTACTAGGAGGTTACTCATTCTCTTATATTTATTTAATGTTATTTCTTTTACTATCATATTCTATCCTTATTAACTGTTATTGTTTCAGTAGATGTTAAGATTGCTTAATTTATGATGGAAATTGATACTTTGAATTAACGGCTTCAAGGAGAATAGGTATGTATATAGGTAAGGATTTATATACTTCCTTTAGGAAGGATTATACGAGTATATTAAGACCATATAGTATAGGTCTAGTAGTTGAATCGAACCAGAATCCAGGTAAATGTGATAGTGTTGTAAAAGTTTATCCTATAGAAGAGTCTCCTTTATATAAACAGTCGTATGACTTAGAGGGTTTAATAATAAACTATATCTTAGATAACGGATTAATGTCTAAAACCATAGATAAAAATAAATTAATGGAGTTAATACTTAAACTCAAAGAACCTGTAGAAAGGAAACTCGATATAAAGGTTTATCCTATTAAATACGGAGATGTAGAGGAATCAGAATTAGTAATAGATTCTAGTAAAGACTATGAAAGAACAGAACCTATAGAATATACCGTAATAGAAGATAGAGTAGTAGAAGCACAATTTTTAAGGACTGAGACTTCCGGAACTGTCTCTCCTCCCTGTTTGGATGTAGGTGATTTTGTTATGCTATATAAGTTAGGAGAAACAGATATCTATTTCTGGGAAAGATTATTTATAAAAAATAAATCTACCTCAAGCGGAGAAGTAGAAAAGAAACTATGGATACATTCACATGGCTCTGATTGTAATGTAGAATACACTAATTCAGTATCTATCGTCAATGATCCATCTAAACCATCTTTTAATTTAAATGTTTTTATGGATGGAGATAAACCGAAATATAATGGACTATTTATAGGGTATGGTAGTTTATATTCTTATACAGATCATAAAGGTAATTTCCTAACTATAGACGCCGATGTAAATGCAGGTAGTTGCGAGAGTACCTTTGAAATGTATTCGACCTGTCATATGTCAATGATAGCTGATAACGATATCTTATTAGCTACTAAGAATAATGAAATCACCATTAACGCAGTTAATAAAGATTTAATTATGAACTCTAAGAATAATACACAGATAACAAGTAGAAATATACTAATTAAAGCAGATGCTAATATCACGATAGACGCAGGAGCTGCTTTAACCATAAAAGCTACTGCTATAAATATCGCTGGCAATACAGTCTTATCAGGAGGGTTTTTCCCAGATACCGTATCACCAGGTAGTTGTCCTTGTTGTTGTGTATGTAAATCAGGAGGTGGTAGTGCTGGTAGCGTTAAAAGTCCTAAAAAACTAAGTGTTAAAAATCCTCCAGACTCTATGGAAACACCTAAGAAATCATTAGACGAGACTATAAATAACACAAATAACCTCTTCAACGGAGTTAACACGAAAAATACATCAACCATAAGGAATCTAATATCTAAATTAGAAAACGCTATTAAATCCATTAAAAGATCTCTTGGAATATAATTAACTACAAGTAGGTGATATCACCTACTTGTAGTGTTTGTTTCCTTGTACCAGTTATTAATGGATTTTAATTTTAACTTATATTCCTTTATAACGGACAATAAGTCTATGATATAGAACGTTAACATATTCTCTCTTGTAATAGGTCCTGATTTTATATATTTTTCCTTATTAGGAGGTTCAGGTAGCGCTATATCATCATTAATTAATTTCTTAGGAGGTATTAGTTTTATTTTCTTAACTACTCTTACTTCTTTTATTTCCGTTTTTGTAGCACATCCTGTCATCATTATTAACAATAGAAGACTACTTATTATTACTCTCATCGTTAACTCCTTTTACATCGTTATACATTATCCATATACTATTTATATGTATTTTACCCGTTTCTATGTATTTATGTCTGTCTATCTTTATTACGTTATTAGTTGTTTCCTTAGGTTTTATAGTCTTTATCTTTTTAACTTTTTCTTCTTTACTTTTAATTTTCCTTTTTATTTCAAAATTCTTCTTAATTATTTTAATCTTTTCTTCTTCGTATTTTGTTATAATCTTTACAGAAGTTTCACTATGCTTTTTAACTTCTTTAATAGTATTAACTAAATCTTTGTTCTTTTCTTCGTAAGATTTAGTAACGTTTTGTAATACAGCTATTTTCTCATCTTTGTTCTCTATTACACCGAACATTTTTAGAGTACTATAGATACCGTATATAACTATAGATAACATAGATATAGTTGCTACTATAATGATAACGTTTATTATACCTCTCCAGTTATTTAGTTTAATTATCTTGTTAATCATTCTTATCTCCTTCTATACTGAAATTCACAAAATACTACTATTTTTAATAGTGGAATAATTACTGGAAATAACGGATAAGGAGTAGTTATGAAGTATATGATAGCTTATGTAGATGGTTCTGCAAAGCCTAATCCAGGTAATACAGGATTTGGAATACATATCGTTATAGGTGAAGACGGTAAAAATAAAAAGAATATAGATTCTAAATGGATAGTCAGTGATAAAGGATATGTTAATAAAAAAGAAAAGGGTAAGGTACCTGAAATAAATCCTCTGTATGTAATAGATGTATATGGTAAGAATGTTAATTCTTTAACCAGTAATCAAGCCGAGTTAGACGCTATGATTTATGTATTAAAATTAGCGAATGAAAGACTTAATAAAGACGACAAGCTGATAGTTCATATAGACTCTGAATATGTTTATTACTTTGTAAATAGTTATATTAACAACAGAGAAAACAACTATAATAAAAATACCGAATATTTGGAAACATTAAAAAGGATGTTAGATAAAGTAAATTATGATTTCGAAGTATTTAAGATAACAGCTCATGTAGGTCATCTCGGAAATGAAGAAGCAGATATTTTATCAAACATAGGGAGACTTATAAGGAAACCAAAAGATAACGTAAATATAGACAATCATTTATTCATTGTTAACGAGCATCAGATGGAGTTCTATGAATACTGGGGATATAAACCAGAAATGTCTGTTTTATTAGAGAAGTACAAACAACTACTTATAACTTTAAAGAACGATTATATACTGGATAATGGTAACCTACACTGTATAACTAATTATAAGAAATCAGACCTTGAAGAAACCGGTAAAAAAATGCCTGAGGTTAATTACACTATTATAAAAACTAATAATATTCCTAAAGAGATACAACTGGTTGTCGATACTATAAATGATGGTTCTGATTTATTAAAACCAACTACAATTATACTACAGGAACTTTTTAACAAGAACATATCAAGAAGATTAAATATGTATGATATTAACTATATAAGAAAGATAAGAACGATTAAAGATATGGTAGTAACTAATGATAATACTATGTCGATATTAGCTACTGAAATTTATCCAGAATCCCTATCTTGGTATACAGTTCAATATTTTAAAGAGTTATACGAGATAAGAGATATGATTGAAAACGATAGTGAAGGTATTGTTACTGAGGATATAAAAAATGTAGTCTATGATAACATATCTAACGATATAATAAAGTATAAATTTAAAAATGGAGTTAAAGCTAAAATAAGATTTAAAGTAGATTTACCTGAACAAGCGTTATTTAAGAAGATTAAAAATAACGTTACCGATGTTGTTGTTTTTTATAAAGAGAACGAAAACGCTATGTATGATATAGGTTATTACATTAAGTTGGATAATGGTGAATGGTTAATAACTATGGGTAAATACAGAGGTATTTTATATAAACGATAAGTGAGGTATCTGCCTCACTTATCTTCACAATCTATTATTTTTTTATAGTTAGGACAACGTGTCCTTAAAAAAGCTTTTATCTCTTTTAGTTCTTCTAGACAGAACTCTGTTTTTAGTTTTTCTAACCTGTCTTCGCCATAGGTTCCTTCCCGTTTGGCTTCTTCAAGTTCTTTCAAAATTTCCTTTATTTTCTCCTTATCCATAACTTATCCTTTCTGTATCAGAATTTAAATAAATTACCTATATCGTTTATGGTACTCTTTATACCATCTATGGTTAGTTCAACTATTTGTTTAATGTTACTAGGACTTCTTTTTTCGATATATGCATCGAGTATTTTAAATATACCTATCTCCATATCTACAGTAGTACTGTATAAGAAGAATAACATACTAACCATACTTATTAAGTCTGCTAAGTCTCTTATATAAGTAGATAACACGATTATGGTATCTTTATCGTGTTTCAATTTAGTATCTTTTTTAACGTTCATTAACTCTAATGTTTCATCTATGTTAGATACAAGATCTTCGTAATATCTATCTATAGCTTCTATTTTTTCTACACTATACATCACTCCTAGTTTAAGAGTATCTTCAGAGGATTTAATTAAATCACTCATATTTCTAACTACTTCTTTTAACGGTTTAACATCTTTTACTGACTTTTCATCAATAATCTTTTTTATTGTCTTTTTTATGTTACTTATATCTTTCTCTAATAGCTTACATCTGTTTTCTAATTCATCAATATCTATAGTTTTATTTCCTAATTTATCCACGGTTATACCATTATTACTTTTGAGTAGGTTAAATAACTCATTTGCGTACTGGATTTCATCTATTACTCGTTTAACGTAGCTCGTGTTAGCAAGCTCTTTATTTACGGTGTGTAAATCTACTTTTAATCCTAATAATACTGGTACTTTTAAATCCTTAACTTCTAAAAAGTTTATAGATGAGTATTTATTCTTACTATCTATAAAATCCTTTAGTAATCTGATATTATTTTGTCTTGTCTTATATATGGCTTTCTCAACAACGATCTCAGTAGTAGCTATCCAGTCTAGTAAACCTTTATACGTATCATACATGAACTCTTCTATTGTATTAACTATAGTAGCTATATAGTTAATATCTTCTAAACCAGCGTCTATAGGTTTCTTACCATTTTGTAAGAGTATAGTATTAATCAACCCTGAATATCTTATATCCTTGTATTTACTACTCATATCTGTCAATTGTGTAAAGTTAATGTTTTCCATTACTTTCCTTTATTAGGTATTTAATCATCGTATTCACGGTAGATTCGTATAAAAAAAAAATAACAAGGGATATATATCCCTTGTTACAAATCTTGAAAATTCTCACTTGTTGGGTCTTTACCTTCATTTATAAATTCTAAAGCACAATCCCAAGCATCGAGTATAGTTACTTGTTGTCTTGTTGTTAAATCATTTTCTGCACCATAGAAATTAACTTCCCAACCTTCATCATTTACCTCAACTACGCCATCTATCACTCTTCTATACATATCCTCTATGTCATTAGGGTTGTCAAGTCTAAACGAATCGTCATAACCAGATATAGCAAAACTTTGATATAGGTTCCATAATACTGGATTAGACATAATCCAACCAGCCATAACTAATCCTGCTTGGTTTATATTATTACAATCGACATAATGGATACTGTTCTGGTTGACATTACCTGTTTTAATAATCGTATCTTTGACTTGGTTAATTATATCGTTACTCTGGTAAAAGTTTAACAGCTCTTGAGTTTTATTTAAGAACGACTGTCCTATATCTGTAAGTTTATTTTGTAAACTCATAAGTGATTCTTGTGCATAACTTAATAACCCTGGATCGAAATACGGGTTTATTATATTTTCTACACCGATTCCCTTTGGTACTTCTATTACTTTAGCTTGTATCATATCTACCTCCTAATGTTGTTTATCTAATTCTAATAATTTCTTAGCTACTGGGTCATCCTTTACCTCCTCTGTTTCACTAGTTAAATAAGAAGCAACTGTTGGTAGTATCGTAGACGGTATATATAGTAACCCGTTTATTTTAAAGTAATCCAGATTAATAATTCCATAATGCGGTTCTAAAGTCTTGGCTAAATCAGCCATTTTGTTATCTATTAGTAATATTAGATTCATAGCGTCACCATCATAATCTCCATTAGGGAGTTTTACCACCATAGTAGATAAACTAATAGTGTTATCCTGTAAATCTGTTTTAATCTTTGTTATTCTTAAATATAACGATGAACTTTGTAACAGAGACGGATTCCTTTGGAATAAGACAGGTATTCCTCCTTCAGGACTTTCTTTTATTAACTCCTGAAATATCTCATCTATTTCTTTATCATACGTAGTCTCAGCAGCGAATACTTTTTCACTTGCTACCCTATAATTATATCCTCTTTTAGTTAACTTATTGATCAAATGTGGTCTCAATAACTCCACTGCTATTATCCATGGGATATGTAGTTCATCGTACTGGTGTTTACCAGAGATAGCTGTAATAACTGCCCTAGCAGTAAAATGTGCTCTAGCTCCATATATATGTTTCCTCACTAACTTCTTTTTACCTGATAAGTTCTCTCTTACGTATTTGTTAAATAAGTTACTTGTATAACTTATTATCTTAGCCGTTGTTATCTCATATCGTTTATCAGTCACCTTAGATTTGTTTGCAGTTATTATAGCCAGCGTTACTATATTGTTAACATCTCCCAGTAAATCAGACGTGAATATTTCTTTATTAACTTTCTCCTTAATGAAGAAGTTCTTATCTAATACAGGTATATAATCGCTGAATATCTCTGATTTATGATTCTTTATTAGATCTGCTAATATCTTTAAATCTAACTGTTTATCCGGTTTATTAAACTTCGAATTGTTTTTTAGAACATCTATTATAAGTTCAAGATTTTCTATTACATTCTTATAACCTCTCCCTCCTATAACCGCTGCTATCGTGTGTAGAAATGCAGGAGGCTGTTTCGGGTTATACGTCGTATCAGTTAGCCAACGCATATAGTCTTCTTTACCCATTAACTGGTTAAACATACCCCATACATATGGAGATAAGAATGGTAAATCATCTTTAAACTTTCTAATCCAGAATAATGGTTTTAAATCTCTAAACCTATCCATTACTTTAGTACCACATTTGTTGCAATACTCGCCCTTAAGATACATCCCTCTTAGCTCTCCGCATAAACATTTAGGAACCATATCTAACTTCTTATCGTAAACAACAAACGTGTTATTTACTAAGTCCTCTATACTATCGATAGGTAAATCATTAATTATGATTTTGTTTTCAGTTTCTAAGAACAGATTATCTAAATCTTTAAAATGTTGGATAATAGGCATAGTTAACTCCTTTTTGTTAATTTAGTTTGTTTGTATTTATACTATGATTCATTCATGTCTTTGCATTTTAGTAAGATAACAATATATAAAGTTTAAAACAAAAAACTATCATAGGGGACTACCCTATGATAGTATATCTTACTTTTTCAGATGTTCAGTATTTCTAAGTTAATGAATGGTTTTATATCCTCGGAATTCAATTTTTCAAACTCTAAATCACTGATTGTGAATTTATACAGTATCTCACCATAGAGAATAAGATATCCATAATAATAAAAGAAATCACCTGTTTTTTCTAATGTTAATAAATCAGGGTTTAGTGAAACATCTGTTATATGTTTGTTAAATCTTCTACCGCATTCTATGGTTCTATTAGCATCTTTGTAAGGTATCGAAATAAATACTGTTTCTTCACTTCTATCCTTCCATACTAGTCTGTATTTAACATATTGTAGGTAAAAGAATACAGTTACCAACTCACTCAGGATAAACCTTTTCATATCTTCTAACGTAGGAATATACTTATTAAAAATATTATAATTAACGTCTCTTATAGTTATACCATTCATATCTTTTATAACTCTTAATTTATCTGTTATCGTTATAGGGGTAGGACTGTTACTATAAAACAATTCTATATTATCATTATTTACACTGTATTCAAATATGTATTTGTCATCTATGTTAAAGAGAGGTATTATAGAGTTAGATGTAGTTGTAGTCTCTGTCTCCGTGGATTCTTCTGTTTCAGAAATACTTGATGTCTCTATTTCGATAACTGCTTTATGCTCCTTATCGTATATGACTCTTTCTGGTATATTAATAATATCAGTACTATCAGAGTAATTCTCAAAAGGATATTTGAAACCAGTATATAGAAAGTTAGGTGGTTCTAGTGTTCCGTTATTTACATAGAAACTAATAAACGGGTCTATTTCTTCGTTGTTTAACGAATTCTGTACTGGAAAGTTATCTTTCTTTAACGTTAAGAGTCTTTCTAAAGACTTTTTAAACAATTTCCTTATTATAGTCTCTTTAGACAGACCTGTCATGATCTCCATGTCTTTTAGGTAATAATCAAAAAACTTCTCTCTTATTTTAGTATCGGTTATTTCATCTCCTCCATAATCTATCCAAGGTTTAGGCATATATGAACAAGGCGTAAATCCTAACACAGAATCGTTTTCATCATCTGTTTTAATTTTACTATTTCTATAACTGATAAAATCTGACATCGTACCTCCTTGTCTTTAAATCACAATAAAACAAAAAAAAAAGGTAGAGACGGGTCCTTATCTGAAGAACCCGCTGAATCTACCAAAATTCTGAATATTGTAGTTATTGCCGAATCCAGGCATAGCCCCGAATTGTGCGTTAAGCATAGCCGCTGTAATGCTGCTAGTACCGAGGCTAGCCATATCGATGAATGCTGTTGTCTGGATAGCATTAGCGTTAACAACTGGATTAATCCCGATGCTTTGTAGTTTAGTAATGAGTTCACTCATAAAGCCTGGGTTCATCATTACCCTTACAGCTTTATTTTCAACTTTAGCATCGATACCTAATTTTAGTAAAACTTCTAGTTTCGTAATGAACGGATCGATACCTGAAGTCGCAGGGTCCTCATTACTTAGCAACCATTTTTGGATTAGGTTAATATCATTTGTTAATGAACAGATAGTGGATAAGTCAATTTCTCTAATATCTCTGATATTACCATTCGCGTCTACCCATGTCCCTACTGGAACTTCAATAGCATATGTAAATACAGTTCTATTTTCGAAATTAGAACCAGTCAACTGTTCAGCAGTAGATACGATAAAATCATTCGCAGACTTCCAAGCGTTTCTATCTACTAACGCTGCAAATACCGAAGTCTTGAAATACTCTCTACCATTTAGTTCAGTTTCAAATGCTACTGCATAATTATTCACAATGAACATTTTGCTCAAGAACGCAAATGCTTTGTCAATAGTGTATTTAGTATCCTTTAAGTTAACTTTCTTACCAAACTCTTGAGCTTTTTCTACGTTAACAATATAATTCAAAGCTCCGATATTTGGTTTATTGTAGAGAGCATTCAGTAAAATGTTTTGGTGACCAAACACAGCAGTGTTGGCAAGGTTCAATAATGTATATCCTAGTGTAGGGTACTCAGTGTCTATATCGTTAACTATGATAACTGGTACCCCTTTTCTAATGGTGTTACCCATTATATCTTTCTGTACAACTAGTGCCTGTTCTATATAACCAGTCACATCGCCTATATTTCTATTATAATTCATCATCGTAGGCAGTTGGTTATTACTTTGTTTTCTTAATTGTAGTTTGATATTAAAATCGAGGGCAGTTACTCTGCCAAGTCTGTTAATACCATTTCCAACATTCAAAACTACATCTTCAAATAGCTGATAACTTTTATCCTCTACTAACTCACCTGCGTATAGGTCTACGAAATCTCCGTCTGTATATAATTCGTACACAAACGCGCCGTTATATACATCCAACGCAACGAAGAAACCTATTTTATCAATATCTGCCTCACTAGGGATGATTTCCCCATCTACATATGTAACTTCTCTATCAGGCAAGTTTGTCTGAATTACTTTCTCAATTTCACCTAGTACGATATCGTTAAAGTAGTCACTAGGCATAAACAATGCACTCTGATCTTTGATTTTAACAAATCCTCTTTGAGGATCGATTTCCAAAACTTGTCTAATGTCTACTGGGCCTCTGCCAGTAGCTTCTAATAGCAACGGTACATAAAAAGCCTTTTTAGTTTTATTGTTAAACAATACTGGTACAATAAAACTATACGGCCACCCATTATACGCGCCGCTTGTATTATCAAATACAAAGATTTTATAAGAGAATTCGTTTTGTTCTCTTAGGATTTCTGCTAATTTATCTTTGATTTTATTAGTATATTCGCTACCCATATTAAATTTCATAAATTTTGAAAATATACTTGATTTCATTCCGAAACCTCCTTTAGATTCATTTTCAACTCTTGCAGTTACATTTTCTTCCATTCCGAAACCTAATTCTACTTTATTTTCAACTGTTCCTTTTTTAACGTTTACAGCCATTTTTGACTCCTTTTCTTAAATTTGGTTTAATTTTGCAATTTAGTAAGATAACAACATTTGCTGTTGGAAATAAAATTTCCTTCTACCGCTTCTACACTCTCGCTTTAAAGCGAGTAAACTCAATTATTAGTGAAGGAGTTTCTTCAATAGTTACCACTCCTTCATATGAATTAAATAGGACTGTTTGTATTTGGAAATAAAATTTTTATAACTTCAAGGAGTATACATGTTAAAGTTAATGAGTTATTTCTCTATGTTTGAAGATTCCATTTCAGAACCCCCAAGACAACTACCTAAATCATTACCATATTTTGTATCTAGTTACTATAACAATCTGTATGAGTTAGAGTATTATTATAGGACAAGAAACTTCTCTATAAAGAGACCTAATCCATTTATATCACTCATACACGATATGAGTATTTATATGGATAAGGATGTATTTGAATTATACGATATATTAACAGAGGTACATATCCATTTAAGTAATAAGTTTGGTTTTGTAAGTAGTGCTAATATAGGAAAAGGATTAACAAATGTTATATTTGACAATGTTGCTGAAATATTTATAGTAGAAGAATATGACGATGTAAATCTGTTAGAGTTAGAAGATAACTGGAGAGATTTAAAACCTATAAAAGTTATTTCTACTGATAACTTAAACTTAATCATATCGCATCCTTATGGTGTATCCCTACAAGCATCATTTGTTATTTATAAAGTAAACATCGTCGAGCTTGTTTTACAGTATAAACTATGGATGATCGAACGAGTAAAAAATAACGATAATATAGATATAGCTATCTACTTACATCAATATCCTTTTTTAAGTATTATAGACAGTCTAAACAAATATACTTATTATAACAATTTGTTTTTTTATTTAAATAACAAATACGAGTTGGAAACATTATACGATAAAAACGTAGGCGGATTGACTAATCTTGATAATTTTCTGTATAGAGCTAACAACGAGTATAAGAAAATAATACTTAAACAGAGATATAAAGACTACTATGATTTTGCTAAAAGAGTCTTGATAATGGATAAAACTATAGATGAACTTAATAGATTTGTATCTTATGTGGATAATGAGAATATGTGGGTATATATGTTGGCAATGCTTAATAACTTATCCTCTATAACTGATTATATAAAGAAGGATAGAGAATTTACTAACGATATCTTATTAACTATTTTTGACTATGAAAAAAGAAGTATAAGTAGAAAGCTTGAACCTATAGACAGGATGTTAGTAGAATCTATGATAGAGAATATAAAAGAAAAAATAAAGTAACGGTAGGGGATAACCCTACCGTTACTTCTTGTTTATATCGTATAATAAATCTATCAACGGCTCAGAGGATATATGATAATCCCCTGATTTTAAATTTAATAAATCTACAAAACTTTCTAACCAGCTTAACCCGTCGTGGATATCGTTGACCTCTAATTCAACACTAAAATGAAGTCTGTTACCATGTATTATATATTCAAAACAGACTTCGAAGTCTTCTGCTATTTTTTTGTATGCCGCTATGTGTTTTATTACGGTAGTATGACTTTTTTTGATGAGTTCTTTAAACTCGTCTTTTTCTATTTCTCTTATTGTTTTAAAGACGGTATGTCCCTCTATGTCGTAATATTTAACGCTATCATCATTTTTTATTTTTCTTACTCTGTCGTAACCTTCTATATAATAGTCGGTTACTATTTTATTTTCAATTCTTTTAGCCATAACGATATTCAAAACTTCAGTCACCTTTCTAATAACTTTAATGTTCTTATTGATATCCGGTATAAGTAATCTAAATTCTGTTCTACCTATATCAAAGTCATCGGTATTCTCTACGTGAAATATATCCGGATTAACTACTAGATTTTTTAAACTTTCAATTGCTCTTTTCATTTCGACTCCTTAATTTTTTTTTGTTGCACTTTAGCTATATATAAATAAAAAAAATAGAAATACAAATGGAAAGAGGATTATTTCAAAAACCCTCTTTCCTTTAAGATTCTTTTAAACTTCTTTACAAAACCTTTCTTTATACACAGCGCGACGTCTTCGTCGCAGAACTCTGTATTATGACTACAGTTCCCCTCGTAGTAAATGACCGGGGAATACCCCTTACAGTGGCAAAGAGCGCAGTAACGTGCTCTCGCTATTTTGAAGGTATCCTTGTATAGATGCCCATAGTTTAATTGTAAAAAATCGTAGGCTCTATATATATCGCTATATATAGAGTTTATATATCTGCTTACTAACCTTTCGAGACGTATTGAGGTAAATATTGAGTCCTCTTTAGTCTCTTTTCCTATTATAGACGCTAGAAGAATAGCGTCCTTTTTGTCTCTTAACGGATATATATCGTTATTTATCATAACGCCTAATTCATTCTCGTTTACTACGACGAAAACAACGTCATTTAGTTTATATATTTTGTTCATTTTTTTCTCCTTTTTAGTATTATTGCATCCCCATTACGGTTTACATCATAGTAGAGACATTCCCCTATTCTTTCTTCACGACCATACCCGGCGTAGTAATATAACTCGCCGTTCTTCTTAAAAAATCCCGCCCTGCTAGATAGAGCAGGAATTACTTCAAGGTCCGTAAGTTTGTGGTTTATTAGAATGCCTTTATAGTCTCCCAGATTATAAAGACATTTCTCACCTTCAAAGATATAATTAACTATACCCCTACTATAATTATAATTAATTTCTTTAAAAGGAATATTCTCTTCGAATAATCTTCTCCTTTCATTCTTAAGCTTTATCTTTTCTTCTACCACTGTAAAATTCAAGTACCCCTTTCTCTGAACCATTTCCTTTATAATATCAAATTGAAATTTCTCGAATTCATTTTCGAGCCTCTCTAATAGAAGTAAATTAATTTTTTCAATTGTAACTTTAGGAAGACATTTGTTCTTATAAAAGTAATATCCAATTCTGAATATACTAAGATCCTTTTTGGCAAAAGGAGATATAAAGTAACCATAAAATAAATTAATAGCCTCCTTATCATTTTCCAAAATAATACGTGAAAACAATTGATAGTTATTTTGCAGTTTTTGTTCTCCCGCAAAATAACTATCATATTCATGACTTGTGAAGTAGTCGTTTGTAAGTCCTCCCTTAAAGAAATCTAAAGTAGCGTTTTTATCTGCTACTTCTTTGAAAACTCTTAAATAAGTTTCTTTTATTTTTTCCATATTTTCTCCTTATATACCTCCCTGTCTTTCCACATCTCTCCTTCGTCGAGGAGACTTTCTAACTTCCCTACTAACAACGGGATGAGTCTTAGTCTCCTCCTTCTCCGGGAGAGCAGTACTTGACAGGGAGGTTTTTTATTTTGTTACAGTTTAACTATATATAATTGTTTTTTTTGTACAAATTATTTTTTCATTTAGTGTGAATTTATTTTTTCAAGGAGCGGACTTATGTTTAGAATGTTATTCATTATTCTAACACTATTGTTAATTGTTTTTGACTTATCACACGCTAAGTGTAATTTGGATGTTAGAAAGGATATACCCGAGAATGCCAGAAAGTACTTACCCACCATGTATGAAGAGGTATACAGACTAATAGGTAAAGATTTTAAATATCCTTACTACTTTGGTAGTTTAATAGAACATGAATCGTGTATCAGTCTTTGTTGGAAAAGATGTTGGAATCCTAAAGCCAGACTTAAGACTAAAAGAGAGGAAGGTGCAGGACTGGCTCAATTAACGAGAGTATGGAAAAAGAATGGTAAGCTTAGATTTGATATTATAAAAACTTTAAAAAGAAGATATAGAAAAGAGCTCAATGAGTTATCCTGGAATAACGTTTACAATAGACCAGACTTACAAATAAGAGCTATGTTATTACTGTGGAAAGGTAACTGGTATAAATTCTCTAAAAACATAAATGATTATAATAGATTAGCTATGTCTGACGCTAGTTATAATCAAGGATATTATAGAACGTATAGAGATAGAATGTTGTGTAAGATGACTAAAAACTGTAATCCTAATAAATGGTTCGGTAATGTAGAAAGGACTTGTACAGCTAGTCATAAACCTTTATATGGTAGGAGGAGTCCTTGCGATATATCCAGACATCACGTTTATGACGTTTTAAAGGTAAGATTAATGAAGTATAAAAAAGACTGGTTAATAAACGATAGATATTTATTCGTAAAATCTGATTAATATTATAACAACATATGTCGGGATGATCCCGACATATGTTATTTAAATAACCATTTTTTAAATGTATCTTGGTATTTTTCTTTAATTCTTTTAATAGCGTCTAAAGCACATTGACCATCTTCACAAGCCGACTCTATGCCATATGATATTTCTGAAATTACCTTATCATCTATTTCTTTTATAGATGCGTCTAGACTATATTCTATACCAGCACCAGCCCATTTACTACTACCACTAATACCCGGTTCATATACATAATCCCATGTAGATATGACTTTAATGTCCTTCACAATAGTCCTACCTATAAAACTATCCGTAGTTACTGATCTTATACTGAAGGCAACATTCTCATCTGGGTTATCTAAGGCTTCTTGTAATATCTGTTTTTTAGGTCCGGATGGTTTCACCCAACCCCATACATCGATTATAGGTAGATTGAATCCAGGTTCTCTTTTATCCGTGTTAACGAATTCTACTTTCTTAATATGCGCACATACGTTTTCTAGGTCTAGAAACATCACGGCTTTTACAAGTTCTGTTCTTAACTTAACATTACTAGGGTCTCTTCTTAATTTTTCACCTATCTCTCTTATCCTTTCAGGATGGGATACCTCTGATCTTAAGTAACCAGATGTGAGTCTTTTGTAAAATATACTATTTGGACCAGTTACTTCATCTAGATTAGCTACCCTATAGTATATACCAGATCTATTAAAAGTATTAAACCTACCTAATCTTATTTTGTAATATCCGTTTTCATCTTTCACATACGTGTTCTTCACGCCTTTTTCTATGGCTTTTGTAGCAATAGTTTTTACCTTTGACATATTTTACTCCTTATATAGTATTAAATCATCGTATACTCGGGATATCTTACACAAATGGGTCTACTAACATTTTAACATAATCACTATAGGATTTATCATCGTTCATAAAGAGTATTTTACCCATATATTCCTTTAAATATGTTTTATAGTTTTCTATTGCGTCTTGATAACTATCTATAATATTCTTAATAATAGATAACTCGTGTCCTCCTACTATTATCCCTTTATTTATGTCTATGATTAGAGTATTATAAATATAAGCCTTGGTAGCATATATACATAGCTGTGAAAAGTAGTTGTAAAATCTAGGATTAAGGTTGTTCATATTTCTATCATTTTCTATCATAACTCTTAAGAATCCTAATACTATAGGTAGATTCTCATGTACTAAGACTGTATTATTGCCTATGAGTTCTAAATCTGTAGTAGAAAATCCTCCGGTACCTATAGTAGTATTTATAGCAGCATTAGCTGTTTGTAATAATCTATTACCATTTTGATATGGTGTAATAGGACCTGATTCGAATACTATCGCCAAAGGTGTTATGATGTTTCTACCGTTAAGTAATTTAGCAGGTACTTTTATAACTGTTTCCATTACGTAGGGATTAGGTGTCACATTTATTATATCGCAATATTCTAAAGGTATAGAGACTTCCTGTCCTCTAACGACGTTTAAATCTGGTAGTACTTTAGCATTGATTACGTTATCAGTTATAGATTTATCTAAAGATATAACTTCAGCAGTGTAATAGTTGTATCTGTTAACGAATGCTAAGTTAAGTATATCTCTAGGTATCTCAAATTTTATATCGTTTAAAGCTTTAGTTATAGCATCCATAGTTTTTCCTTTAAAAATAACTTCACGTAAAAGAAAAAAAAAGAGAGATATTAGAGGCTTTCTATTGCCTTCTGATATCTCTCTTTTAATCTTCTTAAGTATTCCTCCTTGGCCAGGGTTGTATATTTCCCTAGCCTTTTTAATTCGGCGTCGGTGAGATCAGAGACATTGATTATTCTATATCTCTGATCTTCATCTATAACAACGTCCGGGTTCAGTAAAAGAACGCATGCAGTGGTATCGTACCTATCACTAGGTAACTTTAACAGTTCATAATCTTCCACCTCAGGGGTTATTAGTATACCCCTGAGGTGGAGGAATTGGGCATTCCTCCAGTCATAGGGGTCAGTTAAATCTAATGTGAGTAAACACTCATCTTTTTCGAGATTCCATAATTCCAAGATCCACCCGTCGCAAGTACTATCCTGATAATAATAACCTGTCAAAAATAATTTTCTCATATTCATCTCCTTTTAACCTCTCTACCGTTCCACGTCTCCTCTTCGTCGAGAAGGTCTTCTGACTCCCCTTATACCACCGGGGTTAGTCTCGACCTTCTCCTTCACACCAGAGGAGCAGTACTTGGTAGAGAGG